>Ga0172381_10000102_pt1 | contig 93552 bp, 88 predicted proteins | sample Leawel6488metaG_FD_119754 | JGI IMG/M metagenome (GOLD analysis project Ga0172381, IMG submission 119754) | Leachate microbial communities from a municipal landfill in Southern Ontario, Canada - Leachate well 64-88 metaG | ecosystem: Engineered > Solid waste > Landfill > Unclassified | place...
AATGCACCAAACTACGGTGCTGCCACCAATTGCTGATGTAGCTCAATGGTAGAGCATCCGTTTCGTGAACGGAAGGTTGCCGGATCAAAACCGGCCATCAGCTTAAGTCTGGTTAGCTGAGATCGAGTAGCGCGACCCTGAAGAGGTTGAGACGCGGATGCGAGCGCCGCACCAGACACCAAAAATGAAAATTTTTAAACTGTTGGTTGATTTAACGGTTTGGCCAGATGTTGAAGAATGTAGTTTTCTTTTATTAGTTATCCCTAAAGGAACAATTATTTATGAGACTTATGACGGTGGTGTGTATGAAACACATAAACCTGACCCAGTGATGTGTGTAGGGTGTAATTGGGTTGAAAAGAATCCACATGTATTTCAGGAAGTCATAGAAAAGTAGGATTAATGCTGATGTAGTTCAATGGAAGAATAGTGCACCTGTAATGCACCGACGGGGGATCGTTACCTCTCATCAGCTTAAGGGGTAGAAGACGAAGTAGTGGAGTCATTTGCTTGTCAAGCAAAAGTAAGCCGGCGCACCTCCGGTCTATCCCGCCAGCGCGTGTACCCTAATTGGCAAAGGGCTATCCCTTAGAAGGATATGTTTGGAGATTCGAATTCTCTCACGCGTAAAAATGGGTGTAACCATGAAGGTTTGAGATGATTTGCGCATAATTAGAAACGGCAACTAATCACTGTCTGATATTATGTTGCGGTTATCAATAGCAAATGGGCTGATTTCCCGGAGATAGGTAGGGTCTATCCGCACCCACGATTTTAATAAGAAGTAATATTCTGCCTGTAGGCTAGTAGCTATGCCACTTGATTTGGGATCAAGTTTTCGCTGGTGCAAGTCCAGCCAGGCAGACCAAAGAGGTAAATTAGTGACAAATGTTTTAATAGTTTTAGGTTTAATTGTAGTAACATGTGCAATAGGTTATTTAATTGTTATGGGTATTTCATGTGTTATTGGTCTAAGTGATGATTGATGCGGGTGTAACTCAATTGGTAGAGTTTCAGTTTTCCAAACTGATAGTCGCGGGTCCGACCCCCGCCACCCGCTTTTTATTGACAAATACAAAATTTCGGTATATAATATACAGGAGGAATTATGAATGAAACTACTGTCAGATGTCCGTCTTGTAAACACTTATTATCTCTTGAATATGGAGTCGCAAAGAAATATTCTGATTATTTAGTTTGTCATATTTGTGGTTACAGAATTCGTGTTAGTAAAATTGATAATCCTGAGGAGGAACAGTGAAACAAAGACTCTATAGAGATGCAAAGGGAAGGTTTGCGAAATTTCCTACAATCAAACCGATTTCTTCTAAGTCGTTAGATATAAATGAATATTTAGATTATTGTAGAGACAAGATTTTATTAGCGTTAGGTTGTTTAAAAATTGGTCACCCTTATGGTGATGGTGTTATTCTTGGCGATGACAGTGTTAAGGCATTGGTTGAGTATTTGAAAGAGCAGAGGTTTTAATGATTAATTTGACGGTTAGCATTAAAGAATTTTCTGAAAAAGTAAACATAGATTTATCTGTTCGTGATATTTTGTTAATAAAAGGGTTTAGTAGGTTTTTAAGAGAAAAAAGATTTAATGATGTGAAAGATTTTTATATAAAATAATATAGTGGTGATGGTAGTGTATGAGTCGCACGAGACTCTGTGGAAGTCTTAGAATCAGTGCAAATCTGATCCATCACAAAGGGCCTGAAATTAGACTCGACGGGGTATTAGATCATTGAACTTGCTGGTAGTGGTTGGTCGAAGGACACTTAAAAATCGACTACATAACAAATGCGATTAAACAAACGTTTAATTCAGTTATCAGTTTTGTCAAGGATTTGTTCGAAGTCAGCCCGTCCTTAGCATACTGTTAACTTAAACCTTTGGTATTCTTTTTTGGTTCTTAAGCCAAAGGATTACAGAATCAAATAGGTCAATAGTTCATGGCACTATACTATTGCCGAAATATGGTTGCTGTTGTGAGGTCTCCTTAACCTTAATAAGGATATACCGGTAGATGGTTCATGAAATATATTTCGGACGCGATTGCAAAATCGCCAGGTCCACCAAAGGGGAATTAGCTCAGTTGGGAGAGCGTCTGTTTTGCAAGCAGAAGGTCACCGGTCCGAACCCGGTATTCTCCACCAGCAACTATAACACAACGGTAGTGTGTCGGTTTCATACGCCGATAATGGAATTTCGACTATTCCTAGTTGCAAAGATCCTATAGACGAATGGCAAAGTCATTGCGCTTTCAACGCAAAATTTACGAGTTCAATCCTCGTTAGGATCAAAGGGTTCATGGTGAAAATGGACATCATCATTGCCTTCTAAGCAATAGTTCCGGATCCGAATTCCGGTGAGCCCGCCAACCCTTATGATGAAATGGAATCATATTTTGCTTCGAACGAAATTTTGTGGGTTCAAATCCTACTAAGGGTGTAAACTCTCGTGGTGAAAAGAATATCTCAGGCGTTTCCTAAACTTCTGTTCTGGGTTTGAATCCCGGCTAGAGTATATAAGTTAATGGAATAATTGCGGAGTAACTCAACGGTAGAGTGCGGAACTGTTAATTCCGAAGTTGCCCGTCCGAGTCGGGTCTCCGCAGCCAAATTTAAATATGGACATTTTTGTACACATGCAGGATAGTAGCAAAGTTAGCCCAACTTCTTTTACTGGTGGAGTCTTGAGGTAATGCTTACTACTTTTACACCAGTCAACACTCCCGTATCTCAATGGCAAAGTGCTACGTCAACACCGTAGTCATGGCGGTTCGATTCCGTCCGGGAGTATTTTCTTTACAAATCCAAAATTTTGGTATATAATATATTAACAACTCCACAAGCATTCTAAAATCTATGCGTGTCATGAATGCGGACGCGCCAAAGGAGGGACAATGTTTAACAACCATTTTGTATTGTCGGTTTTACAAGATTCAAAAATTTTAAAAGAAGCAGGTGACAGAGTAGAAGTTCCTTTCGACACCGAGTATACAATCCGATTAAGAAATAAACACCGCAATCCCTGTGCTGTAGACCTTTATATTGATGGTGAACTTGTTAACACCACAGGCCATATTATAATATTTGGAAATGACTATTCTGATATAACAGGGTTTTTAAAAAGTAATGGAATTGGTAATAAATTTGTATTTACTAAGACTACAAACCCTAAGGTCAGACAGGAAAACGAACCCGAGAATGGAGTCATAGAGGCTCGTTTTTATTTGCAAAAAGAACAAATCATTGTACCAACAGTTGTGGAAAGACCCGTATGGATATTTAGAGATAACTATATTTATCCACAATGGCCCTACCCTCCATTTCAACTGTTTTGTAATGACAACATATACACAATTGGTGCTGATTTTTCTCAAAACAATTCATCTTCATGTAATACAGCAGGATCCACTGTAGCGGGTGACGTATTTTCTTATGTAGAACAATCAACGATGAAATTTAAATTAGAAACTGAACCATCTATTATAAGATGTAAATTAATTGGGTTGTCTAAAGAAAAGTCTATAAATATAATGTAAGGAGAGAGTATGACAGAAAGCGCAAAACTTACTATAGAAAATTTGATTTTGTCAGGTGTGTGGGATATTGCTCTGTTATTAGACACTATTGAGGAATTAGAAACATTAGGTGAAATAGGAGGAAAAAATGAATAGGCGAGAATTTGCTGTTAATATTTCACATTTGTTGTTGGATATGGCGGAATCTGGGGATATGCCAATAGGCGATAATTGGAATAGATCGGCCATAGAACAGTTTGCTTTTTATCAAGTTGGTAGGAAATTGGTATGTTCTAAATGGGTTGTTGCGGATCCAAGTCGGATAATAACGAATTGTGATGGTTATATAATAAAAGGTGATCATCAGTTGGGTAGGGCTTTGGATATTTATTTGGTTACTGATGATAAAGATGGTGTGATTATTCATTGGGAATGGAATAAAGAGAAGGCTCTATTTTGGCATTATGTGTGGGAAAAAAGGTATAAAGGTAAGCCCATGATTAAGTGGGATCCGCCGCATTTTGCGGGGTGATTATGGATAAAAAAATTACTGAAAAATGGACAATGCAGGAAGCTTTAAAATTTAAGGCTATTGAATTTTTAGCGGAAAATGCGCAATCAATCAGAAATTCGCTTTTTGAAATGGTTAATAATTTTGACTATAAGGATGATATAGAAATAAGAAATGTTTTTCCATCAATGATTTATATAGCATTGATATGTGAAGATGAGAGTTTGATAAAAATATTTACTATTAAGGATTGGAAAACCAGCAAGTGGAAAGTTTTAGATGGTATTTATAAATCATCATATGATAGGAGGCAAATGGTTTTTTCTTTTTAATTATGAACAAAATATTGATAGGCATAGGATCAAAAGCTAAAGTTGGAAAAGATACATTGGGATTATATTTATCTAAACAGTATAGTTTAAAACGACTAGCGTTTGCAGATCCACTTAAAGAAGAAGTCAATACGATGTTACAATCATTGGGTTTAACATACGATGATGCTAATAAGGATGTATTGCGACCGCTATTAATAGGTTGGGGTGAATCCAGAAGAAAGATGGAACCTGATTATTGGGTTTCAATTATTGAAAAACAATACAAAAATACAATGAGTTGTTTTGGTATTGCTGGTTGTGGATTTTATCATGGTGTAGTAATAACCGATGTTCGTTATGTTAATGAGGCAATGTTTATTAGAAACAATGGTGGTGTATTAATTAATATAATTAGAGATAATGGTATGGACATACCGACTGAACATGAATTGGATAATTTTAAATTTGATTATACCATACATAATAACGCTTCTTTGGAAGATCTCTTACATGCTGGTGATGATGTAATAAAAGGGAGGTTTTGATGCCGTTAAAGGGTTTTATTTGTCCTGAAGAATATGGCGATGAGATTAGGCGCAAAGATTTTATTACATGTTTTAAATGTAGACGACCATGCCTTCCCCTAGTTATGAGAATAGCCCTTATTAAAGCCGCTCGGACTAGGGGTTTATATATATCACCGACATCTATCAATGGTTGTATGCGTAAAACGTACATGGAGAGGCTTTTTGACTATTATCAGGATCCAACCGGTCTTATATTTGCGGCATTTAGAGGTACACTCACGCATTTGGTTATGGAACATGCGATAACAGAAGAACTGAAAACTAAAGACTTAGAACTTAAGACTGTAGTTGACGCGCTTTCTTCAGATTTTGTTATGGAAGAAGAAGTTAGTAGAAATATAGAGTATCAAGATGGTTTAATTGTGCCGGTATCGGGGCGATTCGATCTTTATCATAAACCCAGCCGTTCTCTTCAAGACTACAAAACTTTAGCAACAAAAGGTTTTAAAAGACTGTCCGCCCACGGTTCTAAAGAGGAATATACACTTCAAACTAATTTTTATAGATGGTTGATGAGTGATAAATATCCTGTGGATAGAATATTAATTCATTATTTTTCTATGGATGGTGTCTATACTTCTGGTCGTAAATATAAACTTAAAGACCATGTTGTTACTAAATTGGAACTTGACGTTATTCCTATTTTAGACGAAGATGTTTTGCTGTCTATAGTTAAACCCAAAGTTAGGCATCTATTTGAGTGTTTTAGGGATAAAACCGAACCAGAGGGTAATGGTGGTCAATGGTGTTTTATGTGCGGTAATTGCCAATTTAAAGAGGGTTGTGGATGGTATTCTGCCAATAAAAGGAAATAAAATGGAAATTTTGACCGGAGTAATAGATAAACTCTTTTTTTCTAATATAGAAAAACATTTTTATATAGGTAAACTTGATAATGGTACAGTGTTTTTGGGAAATCTTTATAATCCGCATCCCGGAGATTCGGTAGAACTTAATGGTGTCTATGTTGAACATAAGGAATATGGTCGGCAATTTAAGATAAGTAACGCCAATACTTTGAAACCTAATACTGCGGATGCAATTGAAAAGTATCTTTGCTATGGACCTATAGAAGGTATAGGGCCAGTATATGCCAAGAGTATAGTTAAATATTTTGGTGATAAAACACTGGACATTATTGAACATAACCCCGGACGTCTCAGAGAAGTACCGGGTATAGGATTGACACGTTATAAAAAAATTGTTGAGTGTTATAAAACTTCAACATCTGAAAGAACGTTAATGATGGATTTGTTTGCTTTGGGATTGAGTTATATATTTGTTATTAAAGTTTTGAGGAAATATGGAAATGAAGCAGCACAAAAAATTAAAGAAAATCCCTATATTTTAGCAGACGATATTACCGGTATAGGTTTTAAAAAAGCAGATTCTATAGCAAAAACAGCGGGTTTTCCCAATGATTCACCGCTAAGGTTAAAATCAGCTATAAAATTTGCGCTCAACAACACTATTGAATTTGGACATGTATATTTACCTAAGTCTATTTTGTTGACTAATTCTAAGGCGTTGTTAGATAATGATAGTTTTGATGTTAAAGTTGAAGCGTTGTCTATTGTTTGGGATGAACTTGTAAAAAATGAAGGTTATGTTTGTGATAGTGATTGTTGTTATTTGCCTAATTTATATAACATAGAAGTCGAATCAGCAAAAATAATTAATTCTTTTTCAACGCGGGACTTTCCTAATATTTTTAAGAATGTCAGTAGTTATGATAAATTATCAGATGAACAAAAACATTCTGTTGATGGCGTGTTTTCTAAGTATGGGCTGTCAGTTATAACGGGTCCAGCAGGATCAGGTAAAACGTATTCTTTGCGGTGTATTATAGATATTTGTAAACATAACGATATAGATTTTGAAGTTTGTGCACCCACGGGTCGCGCGGCTAAACGAATAACTGAAATATCTGGAGTCACGGCTAAGACTATACACAGACTTTTGGGATGGACTCGGGCTGGGTTTACTTATAATGAAACTAATAAATTACCGGTGTCGGTATTGATCACTGACGAAAGTTCAATGACTGATTTGCCATTATTTTATTCTCTTTTAAAAGCACTTAGAAATGATGTATTGTTTATTTTGTCTGGAGATTACGATCAGTTGCCATCAGTTGGTGTTGGAAATGTGTTTCATGATTTAGTTCATTGCGATAAGATCAATACATTTAGATTAAATAATATTTTCAGGCAAAAAGACACATCTTCTATTATTATTGTTAGTAACGATATAAGAAATGGAACTTTTAATTTTAATAATATTCAGCCTAATGTTGAATTTTTATCAACCAAAGATTCTATTGATATTTTGCCACTATTAATTGAGGAGTTCAATAAACAACTTTTAAAAGGTTATACTTATGATCAAATAGCTGTATTAGCACCTATGTATAAAGGTAGTGCCGGAGTTGATAATATAAATAAGGTTTTTCAAGATCTGTATAATAAAAATGGTATAAAGATACGCAATACGTTTTTCAGAGTAAAAGACAAAGTTATGGTGGTAAGAAATAATTATGATAAAGACACATTCAATGGTGACATGGGTGTAATTGTGGGTATAGAAACAAACGAAGATCATAAAGAAACAGGCATAATAATAAAAATTGATGATAGAGAAGTTGTTTATGGTTTTGATGAGTTAACTGATATTAAGTTAGCGTTTGTTGCTACAGTTCACAAGATGCAAGGGTCAGAATGTCCTGTTGTTCTTTTTGTAGTATCTAACGAACATTGTTATATTCTTAATAGAAATTTGTTATATACTGGTATAACTCGTGGTATAGATAAAACAGTTTTTATTGGTAATATGAAAGCTTTTTATATTGGTTTGGCTAAGTCAGAATCCAGAGAGCGTTATTCAAATTTGGGAAAAAGGATAATGGAATATCATGAATGATGTGTTGGATCTAATAAAACAAGCCCAAGCCGGGAATATAAACGCTCGCAATAAAATTGTTATTGCTAATATTGGTCTTGTTTATATGGTTTTGAAGCATATTAATATACCCGGAAATGTATTTGAAGATGCTGTGGCAGAGGGATCTTTGGGTTTGTTTAAGGCTATAGAGAAGTTCAACCCAAAGCAAGGGTGCAAATTTTCTACATATGCGACGTATTGGGTCCGTAGTTATATTCAAAATTATTTTTATAAAAATAGAAGTTTGTTAAGTGGATTAGAATTTGACGTGTTATCTGCTTATGACAAACAATATAAGAATTTAGTTGGTGATAATTATGATAAATTTTTGAAAAATCATAAAAAATTTAGTAGTATTGATAATGCTTTGTATTCGGTAGATAGCCTTGAAAATATTACTGTAGCAACGCATATTTTTAAAACTCGTAATAGTGTAAAATTTGAAGATGTGATTTCTGATGGTGCGGATTTATACCAAGAATTTGAGTTGCATGATGATGTATCAACACTTATTAGAGCAATTAATAATCTTCCTTTTAAATTAAAAGTTTTTATAGAAACCAGATATGGTCTTAAAGATGGTAAGTATAAAACACTTCGTGAAACAAAAACCATTCTAAATAAATACGCAAAAAAATATTTTAAAGTATCATATCAATACTGGCATGTACTGGAACGCCAAATTTTAAAAACGCTTCGCACCCACTTTCCTATTTAACAATCCTTACTTTTTTCTCTAAAACTTCTATATAATATATTCAAAGAGTCTACTATGTTAGTGGAGGTGGTGTGCATGGCTTATGTTAAGGCTTTCCCTGGTGAAGATATAGACGCGTTAATAGAACGTTTTAGTGCTCAAGTAAAAAAGGAAGGAATTTTATCAGAATTTAAAGATAGAATGTATTTTTCTAAACGAACAAAAAAGAAAAAGGTATATAAAAGTAATAAAATATGATTTTCGATTTGGATTTTATTATTTATTCTTATTTGGATGTTTATGGTATGCGTATGGCAGTTTCAACTTCTGATGTTATACGTAATAAATTTCCTCTGGCTAATATTGTATTGAAAGATGTGAGACTTACACCAGAAGTTTTGGCTAAAAATGGTGGTTTTATATATAATATACCTACTATTTATGCTCGTAACAATGACTGTGTTTGTGGAATATTTGAGAATAAAGATTCCGCAGATTTAAAAATGGAATGGTTCTATTTAGATATTGATAAACCAAAAAAAGAACTTAGTCAGGATATACCAGTTATTGATGTTGATGAGTTACGTCAAAAGGATAGAGATCGTTTTGTTTCTGAGTATTGGCAACGCCTTGATGTATTTTTAAATGATTTATCTGCGAGAATACAATGATTGATGCGCAACATTGTGTTATTTGTGGGTCGCCGGGAAAATATTTATGTTTTAATCACAGGAAACGTTATGTATATAATAGTAAGTATAATGTTGTTGTTTTGAAACCCAGACGACGCATAAGTAAGGGCCAGACTAAATTATTTAAGATCGTTAGAAGTATTTTTAATCTACCAACATTTCAAGAGGTTTTATTTCAGTGGATGGTTAATGATGATTTGCATTATAGATATGATATCAGCATTCCCGATAAAAAACTCATAATTGAGATGAATGGTAGACAGCATTATACCCCGGTTATGTTTTTTTGTAAAACTATGAAGGGTTTTGAAGATCAGGTTAAGACGGATAAAATAAAACAAGAAATGGCTATAGGAAATGGATATAAATTTATAACATTTTCTTATAAAGATGATTTAACAATGGCTAATGTTAGAAAAAGAATAGAGGAATAATGAACGACATCATTACTAAACCGCAGACTATAGTAGAGTCATTAAAGTTTGAATTGACACCATTTTGTGATACAAAATATATAGATAGTCTTGATCTGACTGATAGTGATTGGTTGCTGATAGAAAAAACATTACGAAGTTTTGCTACAGGTTCTTATAATTCCATACCCATGGTTTGCGCCGGCGATAAGTGTGTTCATTCTAAAATTTGCCCATTTCAAACTCTGAGAAAGGCTCCTCTGTCAAAACAATGTCCCTTTGAATGGAATATGATTATAGTATGGAAGGAACAATATGTTAAGACATTAGGGATTAAGGATGAAGATAAAGTTGAACAGACAATGCTTCAGGATTTGATTGAGTCCGATATTATGATCTCAAGAGCCAACGCTATTTTAGGCGATGAAGGATTTATAATGGAAAATGCCGTAGGTGTTAATGAGAATACAGGTGAAGTTGCGTATAGGAAGGAAGTGCATGCTGCGGTGTTAATAAAAGAAAAGGCCCAGGCTAGAAAGGATAAATTGTTGAAGGCGTTTCTTGCTACAAGAGAAGCGGGTTTAAAAGGCGCTAAAGAATTAGATGATATAAGTAAGAAAATGGCGGCTATTGAGGGTAGAGTCAGAAATCACACTGATAATTTAAAGAATAAAAATGCCACCGATGGTGTAATAACAGAAGAAAAATAGAATTTATGATTAGAAAATCCATATTTCCTTATTTTTTTAGACGTAGATTTAATCCTCTTGTTAATTCAGATGAGAATAATGTTACTCGTAATGTTATGTCACGATATTTTAATGAAACAAAATATAACAGACAACCAGCGTCTGAATTTGATATTGTATTAAATATGGCTACTACACCAACACATATAAATACGAGAGTTAATAAACCCATTTTTTTTAATAAAGATCAATCAATTCCTAAACCTATTAGTTGGTTAGAAGATATAAAAACTAAAGCTAATATTAGAAATAGAAAAATACGAAATATAAATACAAATTTATTTAAAACAGCAAAAAAAGATTCTCAAAAATTTCTTGAAACTGTTAGAACAATGGAACGTATTGTAAGTAAAACATTTTTTAAAAATTTAAATACAAGTAAAAGTATAAATTTGCTTGAAAAAATAGCAAAACATAAAAATTGGGCAGTATTTGGTGGGATTGTATTAGGTGTAGGTGCTGCAATTGGACAATTTAATGAATTGAAACATGAAATATTTCCGGGTAATGATAATAAAGTCGGTGCTATAGGAAGCGGTCCGGGCTATAATACATGGGCAAAAAGTTCGGGTGTACCCTACAACAATCTCAATAGTGATGGAATAGGTTTGGCGTTAAGTAAAATGCGGCATTCTTCTATTTTTTAATATATGAATAATCAAGAATCTACTAACACGGGGTCAATAAGTCAAGGTGTTTGGGGTTTAATTAACCCATTTTCAACATTTCAGTATGAATACTTGTCGCCTTGGGCGTTATTGCCTTGGAGTCCTCTTGTTGGGGCAATGAAGACTGGCGGTGCTAGATTTACACCTATTTATACTCTTGGTATAGGCGAAGGTTTAACCAAAAATATGGCAACTACTAATATCCTTAAAAAGGGAGTTAAAAAAGTTTTTGGTGGTATAGAGTTTGGACCGGTTCCACGTGGGACGCGGGGCATGGCCGAGCATTTGATAAAAGCCGGAAATTCCGGTATATTGAGTTCTGAGTTATATGCTAAAAAAGTCGGCAGTGCTGAAATCCTTATCAAACAATATGTTAAAAAAACTAAATATAATGAATTGAGCGGAGAAGCTCTAACCAAAATTTTAAATATGGGCGGTGCTGGTTTTGACGAAGAAGTAGTTAAAGGAATAACTTCGGGTTTACGCGGTATTAAATCCGTTATGGGAATTTCTAATGCATTATTTTATGGACTATTAGCATACGAAGCGGGAAAGTTTGTGGCTTCCTCTGCCGTAAAACTTTTTAAGGGTTCGGTTTCGGCGTTAGAATACGCTAGATCAAAAAACGAACACTTGAGAAATCTTGAGTTTGGTCAACCTCTGGGCGCAGGGTATATGTCGCAGGGTGCGGCTACAGAAAGACAGAGAGCATTATCTGAAATAGCAAGACAACATATTGATGGATCAAGTTTTAGTGGTAATGAAGCTAGTTATTATTCACAAAGGATATAATGAAAACCATTTCAAAAGTAACACCATCTGTTTTAAAGTGGATTAAACCATTTGCGACAAGTCCCTATGTTAGACCATTTTTATTTGCTTTAGGAATAGGTGGCACATCCTATGTTGTAAGAAAATCAGCAACCGCAGCTTTTAGACGTAGTGAAAAGTATTTGAATTATACTAATACTGTAATAAATCATTTGCGGTCACTAGAAATTGGCGGCGGTTTGGGTCCAGGTTACATATCCACGGGTGCTGCCACAGAACGGCAGGCCGCTATCAGTGCTATGCAAGGTTCTATTTTTACTAATCGCCGTTTTTTGGGTAAAGAAGCTAAATTGAGGGGTTAATGGGTTTAGATGATATTTATAATGGGTTATCAGAAAAAGATCAGAGTCTATTGACGCTGATGCGTGACCCCGTATTATGGACTGAAAGTATATTGATGGATCCACGAGGTGGTGGTAAGAGTTTAGTACTTAGGTCATATCAAAAAGATGTTTTATCAGCAAGACCAGATGATTTATCCACTGAAGGTTCTTTTGAAACAACACCAAATAGATTAAGACTTTTAAGATTTGGTAGAAGATTAGGAAAGACAATTTCACTTGCTTCGGAAGCCTTATTTTCGGCTGTTGCGCGTTCTCATCGCAAAGTAGCATATATATCTCCTTATGAATCGCAATGCGAGCTATTTTTTAAGATGCTTGAAGCACTTATGTCAGGGAGTGTCATTAAACCAATACGGTTTGTCAGAAAACCGTTTATTGCCGAATTTGCAAATTCTTCTATTATTCGCGCGTATACTGGAAACGTTAGAAATTCCAGAAAAGGATCTCCTATTCGCGGAATAGAAGTTGATAATTTTTTTCTCGACGAGATCGATCATGGTTTAGACGAAATTATTGACGATGTTATTTTCCCCATTTTTCTTGGAAATAAACGTTCAACTATTTTAGCGGCTTCAACGCCTTCTGGTGCAAGGAAGACATTTTGGCGTTGGGCAAACGACTGCAAACAACCACCACAACTTCGGATTGGTGTTCGTGAGTTTTATCATCCTTGGACGCATTCACCGGACTGGACCCCTGAGATTGATCGTCTCGCCCGTGTGCAATCAACAGCAGACAAGTATTTACGTGAATATATGGCCGAGTTTGGTGATGCCTTAGAGGGTGTGTTTAGGCATACGGACTTGGATGCTGCATTAAAACCATACAAATACAATCAATTAAAATATAATTTCGATAATAAGTACATTATGGGTGTGGATTGGAATGAAACGTTTGGTGTGTCTGTAGTCATATTGGAACAAAATAAAGACAGTAAAAGATTTAGAATTTTTTATCATGAAATTATTAATAAACAGGAATTTACACAAACGGAATCAACTAAACAAATTATTAGACTTCATGCGCAGTTCCCGTGTCACTTTTTATATGTAGATAAAGGGTTTGGTAATTCGCAATGTGAATGGTTAAGAAAATTTGGGCAAGATCATCCCGAAACAAAACTTGATGTTATTTTAAGACCAATTGATTATGGTGGCAATATTGAAATTATGGACCCTATAACCAAAGGTAAATTAGAAAAACCAGCAAAAGCATTTATGGTATTTAATTCTCAACTTCAGTTTGAAAATAAAATGATTGATATATCTGAAGATGAGGACAGTGACAATGGTATAATAACACAGGCCCGAGAGTTTATGATTAAGGGTATGTCATCCCGTGACGTTCCGGTTTTTGTTAGAACCAATAAAGATCACTCTCTAAATGCGCTGATGTTAGCATTATTAGGTTTTAGAATAGAGTTTTATACAGAAGATGGCATACGCGCACCATCTAAAATACTTTTTGGTAATTCCTTTCCATCGCAGATAATAACACCAAGATCTAATAATATTAAAACAGATAAGGTTGATATGTCCGTTATTGTTAGGAAAGCCCTACCAAATATGAATCACATTGTTTGTAAAGATATTGATAAACAAGGTATCATTTCTAAAGATTCTATATTTCGTCTGAGACGCCCTAAAAGGAGTACATTTTAATGGTTGATTTATTACAAAAACCTAATTTTAATTTTACTCCAAGAGATATTAGAGGCGATGTTCCAGTTAAGGAAGTTAATCCCAATACTTTGGGTTTGTCTTCTGCTGATGCTAAAGATATTAATGAAGTTTTACAACCCGAAAGTGTTAGAGATAGTTATCCTAAAGAATTGCGCGATTCTATAGATAATTGTCTTATTGCTATATCTTCGTTTCAAGATCAATGTCAACGTATTGAAGATAGATGTTACGATGAGATGAAAGATTTGCGGATAGAATATAATCCTAATGATTTTCCAGATGTTCATGACGCAGTTCATTGTCCATTATGTGGTATTCCCTCTGCTGGTAATATAATTGATGTTAATTCTATTAAAGCCAAAACCAATAAAAAGAAAGCACTTGTAGATGATATGATGGATGATATTGGGTTTAATTCGTGCCTGTCAAATGATTCTGATAACCCAGCGCAAGACCTGAATTCCGAACAACAAAAGAAAACAAAGAATAATATAATGTTTATGTTGGTTATGGTTTTGAAACAAATTTTAATTTGGGTGATTGAAGTTATATTAAAGTTTTTTTCGCCACTACGAAAAGTTCCTTTTGCTAAGGCCATACCTAAAGCACTAAACAGATTGATTAAACGGTTGAAAAAAACTAAATATGGTGAAACCCATGTTGCTGATTTGTCAGCCGATGAAAAAGGCGAGTCTGATAATGAAGTTGAACATATGGATTATGATGATGATTTGTTATTGGATATGCCTATAAGTTTAAGTGATGTTGGTAGTACTGTAAATGAAATGGATATGTTGTGTCATAAACACATACAAAATTTTGATACATTTATGTTTTTGTCTAATAACCCCGCCGTAAGAACATCAGCATTTATACTTCATAATGTCAATATAGCGCAACAGCGAATGGCAGATACAGCTCGTTCTGTAGCCGAAATGAATATTCAGCCTGGATATACAGTTCCAGTTACCACAGTTAATACCAAAGAGTTAAAGGTCAGACAATTATTACCATCAGAATACGTGCGGCGCACTGAAAAGGGTGCGGGTGGCACATCCGCGTTTTTTAATGGTATGGGTGATGTGGCTTTGAAAGCGACAAAGGAATACGGAAAGGTCGCAGAAGAGATTTTAGATAATTGGGTAAATTCACCAGAAGTTTTGTGTTGTTTTATTAAAAATTGTATTAAAATTGGCTTGAATACTAAAGATGGAAAGAAAATATTAATGGGAATTAGAGCGTTTTTGTTATTATTGAAAAATGGTTTTGTATTTGATTTTAATTCTGATATATCTGATTTATTTAATATTATAAATGAGGTTGTTAATACAATTATCAGAGGTTTTATATCATCTATTTCATCACTTATCAGTAATAAAATAACTAATGGTCTGGCTGTTATTTTAGATAAAAATAAAATTAAAGCAAAAGAATGTTATCCATTTCAAAATTTATTGGACATGGTGGATGCTTATATAAAAAAGTTACTTAGTTCTATTTTAGAATATAATTTTAGTTTTATTACGGCATGGGATGTAGAAGTTAATTTAGGTGTAAAAATATCTAAAAAATTGAAAGATGCGGATGCTGTGGATGTTTATATCAAATGGATTGATATTGCTATACGAATGATTAATACATATGATTATTGTTTGGAAAATGATAATCCCATTACAGCATCAAGTACTTACAAAACCAATTACACAAATTTCAAAGATTTTGGTGATGTTCTTGATTATACAAATGACATTGCCAGTGATGCCGTAACCACAGCAACTCAAGAATATTTTAATAGTGTGAAATCATCTATTTCCAACAATAGTGATATTTTAAATAATCAAACCACAACAAATTCTATTAGTAAAAATACTGTTTCTAATGAAATGGAAAACTACTTAGTTACTGCTGCTATGGTTAATTATGGTGGTGTAACAATTGAAAAAGCAAAAGATATGTTGGAACATAATGTTCCTTGTAATTGTGATAAAGTTTTAACAGATTCTGAACTAAATGAGATAAAACGACAACTTGAAAATGTTATGAAATCTAATAGGTTCACTTCTACTTAGTATATAAGGGGGACATTACCCGTGCGATTTTTTTCCGGAAAATTGTTTCAAAAAATGTTTGCCGCCGCTGGTTATAAACCAACCACCGACGAATTTCGTATTGCTGTAGATATTAACGATGTGCCGTCAAAACAAACAACATCAAAATCTAATATTGTTTTGAATGCTGTTAAAGTTTTGATTTTGAATTTTACAAAAAACATAACTAGAAACGCCACACTCGAATCAGTTCCTGATACGTTTAAAACTCTTCGGGTTGCGGTTAGAGTTGAGGGTTATTTAAAACGTGTTTATTCCAGATACGTTGAGATGATTTGGAAACATGATTATGATTTTGTTGGTGATAATCCTAAAGCTGTTACTTATATTAAAAGACGTTTTCGTGAAATATCTAAGGTTACCAATACACCAACATATTTCTTTTTTGACCAACTCACCGAATATTTAGTAACTTATCATAATGCTTTTATTGTTAAGGCCCGAGATAAAAAAACATCATCAGGATCACCTGTAAAATACTTTGGCATTTCCAGACAACCTATTGCTGGTTTATTTACATTAAATCCATGCGATATGCAAGTTGAGACATTAATTGATAACGCAACAGGAACTAAATCTGTTGTGGGTTGGACTTATACTGATACGCAAGGTGATCACAAATTTAAACTTGAAGATGTTGAACATATAAAAATAAATCCTGATAGTGGTAATATATTTGCTACGCCTCCGGGTATTAGTGTTCTTGATGATGCTCGCGCCCTTAGACGAATGGAAGAGAATGCTGAGTTGTTAGTGTTTCAGCATTCAGTTCCGTTATTACATGAAATTATAGGTACCAGTGATTCGCCGGGCACAGATCCTGAAATTACTACAGCTGTCAGTGAATTTGAAAATATGCGGGCTAACAGTTTAATTGTTACTACCGAAAGACACAAAATTGTTCCAGTTGAAATAGCTCGTAGTACCATAGATATAACTACATATCTTGAGTATTTTAAAAACAGAATGATTGTTACATTAGGACAATCTCTTTCCAATATTGGTGAGGGTGCTAATAATAGTCGTTCTACGGCCATGACTATGGCGAAATCAGTTTTAGATTCGGCTATACGGTATCAGAAATTTATACGTATTGCCATTACAGACTTTATAATAGACGAATTGTTATTTGAAGGCGGATTTGATATTTTAGATGAAAAAAACACCGTTAGGTTGTTTTTACCTGAGATAGATGTTGATGAGAAAATAAGAAAGGAATTTCATTCTCTTTCCCTTTATCAAGGTAACTTAATTACCGAATCTGAAGCTCGTGATACTATGGGTTTGGGACCACTTACTGATAGAAGTGAAACGTATTTTGAGTTGGTAATGAAACCTAAGATTTTATTGCAAAATGCTGTTAAACTTGGAACATCTAAAGCTACTACTAATAAAGAAGCACCAGCAAATCAATACGGGACAAAGACAGTAGGGGTTAAAGCCCGTGAAAGTGTTTTGTTTTATAAAAATTCTGCCGATGATTTAAAACGCACTATTACTGATCAGTTCTATACTTATGCTAATGAAGTTATAGATATGTTACACTACGGTGGTGACGTTGAACACGAAGCATCATGTAGAATATCCAAGGAAATAGTTTTGGAAAAGGCATCACAAGTAGCAATTTCCATTTACAATGATATAAATTTTAATAATTACGATGATATTGAAGTTGCTGATTTAGAATTATCTGAGGTTCATCACAATATTTCAATTTATGTAAATAAATTTTTTGATGGGTTGTATAAACATGTTGAAGATGCCATTCAAAATAAAAATGATGTTTTAGCTGTTTTTGATGCGTTAAATTTTAAGATTGATATTTTGATAGATAATATTATAAATGTTTCTGTTCAATAAAATTACGAATTTATAATGTTTGTGTACTACTATATAAATGGGAGAGGTGATTATGTCTAAAGTATATGCCATTTCTAAAGACGGTTTACGAGATAACTACAATGTTAGTATAGATAATGTTGCGACTATTTTATCAACTAAACCAGCTGAATTAAAAGATAACACATCAAAAAATGTTCTTATAGTCACCATAGATGCCACACACGGTGGATATAGAAATCAAAATAAAAGATTTTACACCAAAGAAGGAATGTTAAAATCATATAAAAGTTTTATCACACCTTTTGGTAAACCAGGAATTTATGAGCATGATAATAGCACCATCCCCGTGGGTCGTGCCATAGGTTCGGAATTTATTGACACTGCTGTAGATGATGGATCAATAGATACACCAAAATGCAAAATCAGACTTAAAGCTAGTATTTCCGATCCCACTGCAATTGATGCGCTTTTAACACACAGACTTTTGACGGTTTCGGTAGGTAGTACACCTATTACACCGCCTTTATGTAATATATGTAACGCTGCTTATGCTAAGGATATGTTTGGTTATTATCCTTCTTGTGAACACGTTGTTGGACAAATATATGATGGTAAGGAATGTTTTACTTTAATAGGCGAAGTTGGTTATAACGAATTTTCATTTGCTAATGCACCAGCTGACCAATCAAAAACACATTATGCGGGCGTCGTAGATATGGAATGGGGTGTTATGGATACGGTAAAGGATAGTTTAAATGGTGATGGAAAGCCTGCGACTACTATTAAAGACTCTGTTACGCAATCAGATGAATTTATTACTGTTGATGCTCTGACTGTTTTAGATGAATGCCAAGGTTGCGATGATGAAGATTCTGTAGAATTGGTTTGGAATAGTGAAGACGCGGCAAAGGCAGAAGAATTAGATATTATGTTTGATCAGGTCCTGGGAATATTTTTGGCGGATAAGAAGCTTTCTTCTGAAGCTCGTGGCAAATTGAAGAAAAGTACATTTTGTGGTCCTAACAAAACATTTCCTATACTCGATTGTTCACATGCTGCTATAGCGAAGGCGATGTTAAATTGGCCTAAAGTTGTTGCTAAGTATTCATCTTCTGTTAGAGCCCGTATTTCTTCATGTGTTAATGGTAAAGCTAAATCCATGAGTTGTCCTATGTCTAAGAAAAAAACAAAAGATAGTGTTATTGTTTCAAGTTCTTTTACAGACAAGGATTTTCACGTATTACAGGAACTGTCAGCTCAATTCGTGTCTTTTCATAATATGGTTCATATGGTGGACATGACAGTTGATGTATTAAAAGATAATAAACATTTTATTATTAAGTCTAAATATTTTCCTATTATAGACGTTAATGATTATATTCTCTTACATGATTTTCTTACGGCAAAGTATGAAATCATTAAAGATAAACTTCTTTTTAGAAAAATTGATGGTTATCTTTTGAGTAAGGGTTTAGATCTTGATGTTATGATTGAAAAAGCCAATGAGGCGACAAATATTATTCAAAATACACCTGAGACTGATTCACAAATTAAGGTTTTAACAACAGAAGTTAATAGTCTTAAACAAACTATATCTGATTCAATTACAACATTGAATTTAACTGAAGCCAGTATAATTAAAGAACAGTCTCAACACAGAAATACAATCGCAAAAATAGCTGTTATGTTAAAAATCAGAGACAAAGATGAAACGATTAAATCCTATTTAGATGCATCAGAGACCGATAAAGATAATATTTTTATAGGTTTGGTGGATGCTGTGTTGAAACAAACAACAACTTCTATAGAAGATGCTGTATTCAGCACCTTGAATAAAAAGGAAACCGGTATAGATTTGGTGAATGGTGGACATGTTGAACTCAAAGACGCAGGCAATACAACTCTGTCGGCGACTACTGATAACAGAGAACATGTTGAAGATAAACATAACTCCATAGATGTTAAAGATGTGAGCGTTAGTACTAAAGTTGGTAGTATATTTCAAAAATTAGTTGATAGAAAAGTTAGTAAATAAAACAGGAGGGAACGTATATGGTTGATTCCATTAATTTAAATGATAGAAGTAGGAAGGTTCCTCAGAGATCGTTAATTGAACTTTCAAAAAGTTTAATTATGTTACAGATTGAGGCCCAAGACTCAGAATTTGAAGGTTCGTCAGCATATCCTCACAAGTATTTGCCGGTAATGAAGATAATTGAGGAAAAAACTCGTGGAACATATGAAGGTATAGTTATACCAAAAGGAACTATAGTTTCGTATTTGACATTTAATGCTGCTACGGGTATGATGCCGAATGATAGTGGTACAATTCCTGTATTTATAGATCAGAGCACAGGAAGTTTAGTAGATTTACCTATAGATGATAATTTTTATGGGTATCAGGAAAGTATTACAGCGTTACTTGTTCCAGCCAATGGTGGTGAGGCATCAACACATGTATATTCTACACTTGATGATGATATTGCCAATGGATGGTTAACGTCGTCTTCTGATAATTTGGTGTTGAGCGCAAATATACCTGCGGGCATGATGTTGTATAATGTCTATCAAGATATTCGTGGTGCGTATTTAAATCACGATGTTGAGAATTCGGTTTATACATGTATGCGGTATGGTAAGGTCAATATTCCTTGCGTTAACACATCGTTATATACTGAAGATGGTGGATTTGGAACAGATGCTGATGTTTCAGCACTTACGGCGTCACCTTATGCTTCATTGCGTAAAACATGGCAGTTCTTAAGATTTGCTGGTAGTTCTGGAGAGGGTCTTAGTGGAGTGAATTTAACTTCAGATTTATATGGTAAATTAAAAGTCCAGTCAACAAGTATTATCGCTTCTAAGACAGTGCAGACTGTGGGTAAATTGTTATCATTAGATTTTCGTTTTCCTAAATATAATGCTGACGCTACTCAGACTTATCCTGGCACTCTACTTCAGGGTGTTAACACTAAAGGTCTTCCTAGTGAATTGTATATGTTTGTACACGATACAATGGTGGCTAATGGTCATGCGGCACCGGCTACGGATGATATTTTGGCTGCGGTTAGGGCTGGCAAATTTGGTTATGCCAGAGTTTTAATTGATTGCTAATAGTAAAATATAACAAGGAGGGTTTAATATGTCGGATATTAAGTTAACATATAGAGATAGTAAAAACGAAGTTAAGTCGGTCATGGTGAAAGATAGTGATATATTTAATCAAATATATTACAGTTTTAGTCATGGTGGCAGGGCTAATGATACTACTGATAATGATTCAATATTACAGCTTAGAGACATGATCACCGCCGAAGATCTGGCACCGTTTGTTACTAAGGTTGTTAAGAAAATTATAGTAAATTCTATAGAGCCACAGCTTTTGATAATTCCTAATTTGTTCACGAGGATAGATGCCCCTACGGGACAAAATATTGAAATCAGTGCGCTTGGTGCTATTACTGCTGGTTTAGTTGCACCTAATGGTGATTATCCTACTACACAGTTTGCAATGGATACCGTTGGTGGAACGACTGCTATTCACGTATCAAAATACGGATGTCAGTTAAATATAGCACAGGATGCGGTTCAGGAAAGTCAGTTTGATGTCATAACACTTTGGTTGCAGGCAGCAGGAAGTGCGCTGGCCAGGCTCAAAGAAAGTCTTGGTATTAGATTGATAAATGAAATGGGTACTACAGTTTTTGACAACGCCGAAGACGGTGATGTTACTCCGTTAGGCTTAACAACTGGTAGAGGTATTGACGGCGCGGCCAATGCGACAATGACTATGAATGATATATTCGATATGTGGATATATTTAGCAGTTCGTGGTTTTGTGCCTGACACACTGGTAATGAATCCGTTGGCTTGGAGAATGTTTGCAGGTGATGCTGAGTTACGAGAAATAGTACTGAAAGGCGCTGTTCTTTCTACGCGGAGAATGCCTTTGGGTTCACCAGCGATAGGATTTGCTGATCCGTTTGGTGGTTATGGCTTGAAGATGACTGGTACAGGTGATGAGACTGGTAGTAGTGCCTGGACTCAGAATTTAACCGCAGTTGGTGCGTCTTGGAATGTTCCGCCATCTGTGAATCTTCCTAGTCCTCTGAAGGTTATTGTTTCTCATCTTGTGCCTTTTACTGAACGCGCAAGTGGTTTGAAACCTTTAACCAATATCATCATGGCAGATAGTCAGAGTTGCGGTATTCTTGTAGAGAAAACCAAACCTACTACTGAAGAAGCTGATGTGTTCCAGAATTCTTCTCATATTGTTCGCGTGTATGAAAAATATGGTATGGATGTATGGAATCAGGGCAAGGGTATAACAATAGCTAAAAACATAGTAGTTGATAAGAATTACGTGTTTGATAATACCAATGCTCGTGCGCTTGCGGCACTTGGTAATTCCGCTCTTATATAAATAAGAGTAGAGATGTTTAAATCGGGGGCGTGATAGGATACGATAATTTCGTTATCAACTCCTGTCACGCTTTTTCCCTAATGGAGGGATAATGGCACAACAAGAAGAAAAATCTTTAGTTGGATTTAAAGTTGCTTTGGATCCTAAACGTGGTGGAATGTGGTTTGATAGTGTTAGCAAGGTTAAACTATCACATTTTGAAAAGGGTGTTTCATCGGTAGTTATATCAGAAGATACGGATGTTTCCGGTATTGTTCGTGGCATTAAATCTGGTAATCTCAGAGTTTATGATAAGTCCGGTAAAGATGTATCTATTAATTTTGGTGGCGTGGATCCAGAACAGATAAAGAAAAAACTTGTTACACTTGCTAATGAACCCGTAAATGAGAAGGACAAACACTTGCGTGTATTATTAAATAGAGTAGCAACTGCCAAGATTATTGCTGATATTAATGGTATAACCGATGTCAAAATTTTATCCCGGCTCTTACATCTTGAGGAAAGCGGTTATAATCCTACAGCAAATCCAAGACTTGACGTGCTTGAGACTATTGAACAGAGATTAAATGATTTAAATGTTCCAATAGTGGTAGCTAAAAAACAAGACAGTCCCGATGAAGTAATTACATTAAAATAGAGGTGTTAGTACGCAATGGTTAATATTCTGTCGCAATCACCATTACCGAATAGTATAGGTGTATTTAGGAATATTTTTATTCAACTTCAGGTTGATACATCCTTAAATAGAAATACAGTTAATACTAACACCGTAATTTTAATTAATAAGGTAACAGAGGAAATAATTCCCGGTGTTGTGGATTACATACCCGGAACTAAAACCTTGACATTTCAGCTCTTTGACATTCTTGAAAGTAATACTACATACGCATTAATTGTAGCAGGTGGCGATAGTGGCATTTTCAAGGTTGCACCGGCTCTGCCTTGGCGCGACGATTCATATATTTTTGAATTTACAACGGGTATATCTACAGATCCAAGTTCACCGTTAGCTCCTACGACAACTTATCCTACAGCTCCATATTTTACTGGAAATGAAGGGGTTTATACTGAAGTTCAGGGTCGTACTGGTGAACCTGTTTCACATATTGTTACAACAGCGGCTCAAGTTAATCCCAGTGGAGTCATTGTTCCGATTGTTCCTAGTGGAAGTGTTTATTTAACAGAAGACGAAGAAGATGATATAGTTTTGGTTTCAACTAATCCTTCTAATGGTGCTGTTAATATTGATCAGTTAAACATATCGTTAACATTTTCAAAAAATGTTGAAAGCGTTGATATAAGTTCTAAGTTTGTTATTACTGTAAGTAACATTCTTGGATATGATCCGGATGTGGCGTTTACATATGTTGTTGTTGATGATGTTGTTAATATAACAGTTACAGCCGCAACACCAACAAAACTTCCTTATGCTACTAATTTTATTGTTACTTACACTGATGTGTCTGACGACACCGATACTTCCATGGTTTCTGGAACTTTTTCATTTTCAACAAAGATCAAACCATTTTATTCTACAATTTTACTGATAAGAAATTTGCGTAGTATTATTGCTAATGTTAGTGATAGCGACATTGAAAAACTTATTTATGAAAATTCTTTGTTTGTATTTGAAAATGCTTCGCCTGTGTTTGATGTCGACACACCAACCCAAGCGGCAAAAAATTATGTTGCGTGTAAAACCAAACTTGATCTTATACAGAGTATTTATATAGATGGCGGACCCATAGCATCGAAAAAACTTGCTGATTTTTCTGTTGCAAAAGATTTAACAGCTCTGCCAAAAATAGCTAGTGGTTTGGTATCATCTTTGGTGGCGTGTGTTAATCAAAATTTAAATACAGTAACAAATGCTACAAATACAGGTATAGCCACTGTGGTCATGGCTGTTAATGATTCTAGATATCCAGCATCAGTTCGTCTAGTATCACAGGATTTTGAATAATGATAGATTTACGCACCGAGTTTAAAAATTGGATAGAAACAGAGTGTGGTGGTGTGGGTATGTGGGTTGTACTCAGATCTTTTGATATAACTAAACATTCTCAGTTTTGGATTCCTTCTACACACGAGGCAGTTGGTGGGCCCGCGTATGAATATACTGACACTTTAGCTGAGGTTTATATGATTGCAGCCGGACGTGTTTTATCAAATCAAGATACTACAGTTTCAGAAAAAGTTGGTGCTTTTCTTGATAAACGTAGTGTATTTTATTTTAAAGATAATTATGTTATGAAAGAATATGATGAAATTTATACACTGGATTATTATAAACACACGCAACCTCTTGTAGTTTATAATAAATCGGAAGAGAATGTAGCAACCAACAAAATCAATATTAAAAAAAAATATAGGATATCCAAAGTTGAAAATCATAGAGGCGATGAAGGTAGAGTGGAATTTATATCAGCAACAGCAGAGGAAATAGTAATGTAATGACAAATATAATTTTAACTCCAGCTGAGTATAGATTGCGTCAAAGTGAAGTTCAGGGTCGGACCTTGCCAAAAAAAGCAAGTGGAAATTTGACACTTCCTCAGTTCTTTGATTTGATGTATTATACATTACAAATTGTTTATCCCGAATTGATTTATACACCGGCTTGGCCTGATTATTTATATGAACAGAGTATGGAAAAGTCTACACAAGCGCAACCCGCGCAAACATTTATTAATACAATTACATATTTAGTGTCTAGAGAGGAACCAGGGTGTCCTGGTGGCGAACCCTTCAGTGGAAGGACTCAGGAAAGAACGCCGAGATTACGTGAAATGGTTAATATGCCAGGCGATGTCAAATCAAAAATGATATATGGACAGTGGTTTGATAGTCTGGTTCAGTTCGATTTATGGGCAAAAACTAGTTTTGAAGTGGAAAACATGACATTGCAGTTTAAACGCTTTATGACACAATATAGAGACTTCTTCAAAAAATGGGGTATTGGAGAACTACTATATTGGTGGAGAGGTCGTGATGACACAGCGGCCAGTATCAATCCAAGACTGCAATTGCGAACGCTAGTTTATTTTGTTAGAACTGAAGAATTATCGTTTGATGAGGGATATAATTTAAAGAATTTAGATGTTCAAATACAGAGTTTAATAAGGTCTTAAAAGGGGGAATAATATGGATAATAGAAACTATGAAAATTTATCTGGTATCGGTTCAACACTAATTGATGAAAATAATAATGGACCGCTTATTGCGGATTTAGGTGACGCTATTTTAATTGTGGGTACGGCAGCACAAGGTCCTGTTAATCAACCCATTTATAAAACAACACCAAGTGATGTATCGGATTTATTTGGTACTTCAGGTTCTGTTTATAGAGGTTATTGCGAAGCTTTTTACGGACCAGGCGGAGGCAAGAACATTGCCTGTGTGCGTATATCTAATGGTGCCTGTGCATCCGTAGACATTCCAGAAAGAATAGAGGCTGGTACTTCGGGTGTGGCTCAGGAATCATACGATGTTATTAGTGAACGTATTGCCGCTATGACCGTAACAGCGCGATATCCCGGAGATATATACAACCAAGTATCATTTAGGACTGAAATTGTGAGTGGATATGTTACTGTTATAGGGTATAATCCCATAACAGAAACGGAATCTACTTTTGTTTATGATCCCAGTGGTCGCAGATCAGGTTCTGTGGCCAATACAGCGGAATTAGCAGTGGCAATAAATGCCGATACGAACTTAGCCGCTATTGTTATAGCAGTTGTTAATACTATAGATACATCATTTATTATTAATTTTAGTGGTGATACTACGGGTTCGCTTTCAACAGATGCTACAAAAACACTGTCTTTAGCCACACTTCTTGATGGTTTAGATTCTGACAAAGATGGTTTAACTGATAATGCTAATGACGCCATAGTTCCTTCAGGTACACTTGTAACGGCGGGGAATATGTTGGATACTTTAAATGAAGTATATGAAAATGTGGATATGGAAACTGAACTTGATGTTGCTGGTAAAGCCGTTGCAACACTTCCTTATCCCATACAAACCAGTGGTGGTACAGCCATACCTTTCCTTACACTTGCCGGCACCATATCAGGTGATGGTGAGGCCATGCATAAAGTAGTTAATGCGTTTTTAGGTGATGGAAATGGCACTGACACCGAGTTTTCTATGACAGCGTATGAAGAAGTTGATATAGCAACATTAGTTGTATATCGGACTTCAACATCAGGTGGAGTTGTGGAGTTAACACCAGCGAGTTCGTCATGGGCTGATGGTGTTCTTACCATTGAATTATCAGCAGCACCCTCAACCGGCACCGTGCTTTCTGTTACATATGATTCTGAGGCGTTTGCTATGGTTCAGGCCACTACACTGACAGCGTGTTTGGCGTCTAATAGTTATAAAACGTATTTTGTCTCTGGTCAGCGCGTAACATTTGGCACGGCGCAACCAGCGGATTTGGCAATATATTACTCTGCTGAAAAGACGTATGATATTGATGTTGATGTCAATATAACTGATGCTGAAAATGGCGAAATAACATTTGGTAATCCTTTGAAACAACCAACTGCTACATCAGTTTTATATATAAGTTATACATATTATCCGGAATGGGTGGATTTATCTACGGCGCGGTCTCTACAATACGGTACTGATGGTATGACTATGACCAATAAACAGAAGTATGATCTATTAACAGATTTATACGATGATATTTCCGATTTTAAGACCGATTGTGTGGTTTTGATGGATACGTATGTAGATGATGTTAAAGTTGATTATGACGAAGATACGGGTCTTCCTGTTGAGATTAACGCTGGCTTCGCGCCACAGTTAGAGGTTTACCTTGAGGGGCTTCAGGAACGCGTCAATGAAACTTATGGAGTTTTAGCAATAAAACCACCAACGTCTTATACTTTAGCTGGTATTAAGACATGGGTGGATAAGGCAACGGTTATATCTTCTACTGATCTTGCCAGAGCCGCGAATGTTATGGCGGCAGCGGACTGGAAGCTCATTAATATTTGCGCTTTTAACGCTTATGTATCTAATGATGCTTTTCCCTCACCTTATGTGAGTACGGGCGCGGGTTTATATGCGGGATTGGTGTCTAAACTTCCTATAACTTCGGCTGCGACTAATAAGTCGTTGGGAACACAAGTTATTGGATTTAAGTTTAAATTATCTTCTAGTCAGGCTAACGCTCTTGCCGGGGCCAGATATGTAACCACAGAACAAAACTCCGATGGCAGTTGGGTTATTACAGACGCGCCTACAGCGGCGTTAACAACAAGTGATTACACCAGGCTTTCGACAATTAAAGTTGTATTTACCGCAATAGATTTGGTTAGAGTTATAGCCAAACCCTATATTGGTAATTTGTTTGCCGCACCTAAGAAACTAGCATTTCAGACTGCTTTAGACGGCGCTTTTGCTACTTTACAGAAATCAGGAGCTCTTAATTACGGTGTTGCGGAGTTACAACAAACATCGGCTGAGGAACTAGATGGCGATGGTAGAGTTTTAATGAGTCTTGATGTTCCTGGTGAATTGAGAAGAATTAATATAATAGTAAAATTAATAAAGAAGTAAAGGAGGATTTTTATGACTTCATTATCTACAACTACAGGCACATATAGCGTAATTACTGGTACTGATATTATATCTATGTTTAATGATCAGATATTGGCTAATATGCAGGCTGTTTCTTATAGTATTACACGTCAGAAAGCACCAATATATTGTATGGGCGATACAAACCCCAAAGGTATAGCACGGTCTAAACGTGGTATTGCTGGATCTCTGATTATGACAACTTTTGATAGACATGTTTTATCTGATTTCATGGCCGCTTCTAGATTTTCGGCTAAAAAAGACAGTATAGTATTGACAAAGGTAAATCCATATTATAATGGAAATGTAGGAACATCATATGGTAGAGATTTGTTAACACAGCAAAATCCAGGAGATACGGTTACTCTTGCTTCTGCACCCGATTCAAGTCTCGCTACAAATACCATAGCTAAATCTGCACCGCCAATGTTTACTGATGAATTGCTTCCATTTGATATTACATTAATGGGTTCAAACGAATATGGTGTTCAGTCCATGATGAGGGTTTTTGGTGTGGAGATACTTAATGAGGGTAGTGGATATTCAATAGATGATACTTCGAATGAGGTTCAGTTTACTTATATAGCTAGACTCGTTTCGCCATGGATTCCTCAGGCTGCTGTTGAAGTTTCAGCTGGCCAAGTTAGGTAAAAATGAATGGTTCTATATTAGAAGAAAAAGATGCAATATGGAATTATTCCGAAAACAGTTCTTATAGTGGATGCGATATTATTCCTTATGTTTACGGTATAAATCCATCAACTAATGAGAGAAAATTATTTGCTGTTGGAAATTTAATGACGGTGGCATACAGTATACATAGAGATGCCGGCGCGGTACGGACACTAGGTCGTTCCCTTCCCAAAGGGTTTGGCAGAGGTCCTTATACTATTGCCGGCTCTCTTATTTTTAGTGTATTCAATGAACGAGCACTATATGAATTATCGTCAAGAAATAGTAAGGATCAAACACAATTTTTAGCTGGATCTCTTCCGGGGTTTGATATATACTTGCATTTTACTAATGAATACGGTGTGTATTCATCTTTGATAATAAGGAATGTTCGCATATTAGACGAAGGTCAAAGTCATAGCATTAATGACGCGTATATAGAAAACGTTATGGGTTATATAGCTGGTGATATAGACATGTTAAAACCTGTTGATAACAAAATTATGAATGCGGCCACGTTTCATGCTTCTAATGGCATAGTAGATTCTAAATTAAGTAATATATTCGATTATTCGTACCTACCCACACAAAGTCCTGACGACAACATATCCGTAACCGAACTTTAATAAAAAACATTTTTAGTGTATATAATATCTTATGGGGAATGAAAACGAAGAACTTATTAAACGTCTTCAAGCCACAACGTATTGGGAAGATTATTATACCGGTGTTGATGCTGTAATAATGATCAATGGTGAGTGGGTTGCCGATACTGTAACAATTCAGTATTCTCTTGTCAGTAATAAATCCCCATTATATGGATATATGTCCACTACATTCGATGCCGTAGCTAAAGGCACAGAAATTGTTCAGGGCCAACTTACAATAGCGTTTACTGAACCCGGATATTTATATAAACTTTTAAGTGATGATACTGACAAATCCTGGATAACGGGGTTTTTGGATTCTAGTAAAGACGGTGTAACTATTGATACTTCACCTCTTCACTACGCCTATGATTCTAAAGGTATTGACCCTGAAGGATTTAAGATTGTTGTTAATTATGGCGATCCATCCCGAAGTGTCAGAGGTGGTACAGCCGAGGTATTAAATGGTGTACATTTAACGTCTGTAAGTAAGGTTTTGGAACCAACTGGTGAACCCATAGTTGAAGTTTATAGTTTTTTTGCTAATAATTGTAATAAAGTTAAACCGTTAGTTATGTCTGAACAGGTTAAAGGCGGGTTACAATTTATGGAAGCTCAAGTCAGTGCTGATGCCAATGCTGAAGTTGGTGATGCGATTGCTGAGGCGGCAGATATAAAGGACAAAGCTGATGCTGAAGCCGCTCGACAGAGTATAATACAAGCAACAGATAAATTGGATGAAATGTTAGGACCAATATATAAATAGGAGGAGTTATGACAGAGATGATTGTAGGGTCACAAAGCACCAAGGAATGGATAGAGGATCAGAAGAAAGCATGGGGCGATGTTTATAAGGTTACTGAAGCCGGAGTTGATTACTTTTATAGATCTGTTTCTAGAGCAGAGTATAAAGATATTAGACAGGAACTGGCAGTGTTAATGTCAGATAAAACCGATCCCAATGCCGATTTAGTAGCTGAGGAAAAGATAGTTAAAAAGTGTTTGCTTGCTCCTACTGATATAGATGCGATATTTAAAAAAGCTGGAATTGTATCTTTACTTGCGGCTCATATTTTTGAGGTTTCGGGTTTTCTTCAACCCAGTGAAGTCTCAGAACCGGAGAAATTGTGATTATGTATGGATGCCGAAATCAAAAAATGGAAGGAACTATATAAAGATGTTTTTAAAATTACTATTAGAGATGAAACATTTATATATAGAACGCTTAATGTTGGTGAGGCTATTAATGCGGTAAAAGCAATTCAACTCAATGATGGTAAAGGTTTGCAGGATGCAGCACTCAAAGCAGTGTTGCATCCTCTTTCTTTTTCTTATGATGGGAATCCTTTTGCTGGAGATGTTTTAATTGAAAAAATTGTAGAGTCATCGCCTATTTGTAGTAGAGATGGGTGTAAGGAATTAATTAAACAATCACACATTAATGTTAATTCATTTTATCACGATATCATGCATTGGCAATTGGGTGTGATGATGGTTTTTCCTGGTTATACATTAGATGTTTTATCTAATATGAGACCGGATAAATTTTTTGAGTTATTAGTAGTGGCGGAAAAAGTCTCGGGGAAACCAATAATTAATTATAATAAATTAGGAATGAATCAGAAAAATGTTGCTAATGCTAAGAAACGTGACCACACACCACAACATACAGAAACAAAACTACCAGAACATACAAAATTGACACATCAACAGATTATAGATGCTGCTATTAAAGCATCAGAAGACGATTTAAGACATCACATGCGAGAATAAAATGGGAATAGCAGAACAATATACAGATCCTTACGAACGACAAAAAGCAGACCAATATGGAGGCAAACCTCAGTCCGGTGTTGGTTCTGTTGTGGGTCCATTACTTAAAAACGTGGCGGTGTTTTGGATAGCACAACAGGCGCTGAAAATTCTACTTCCTGCTGCTGGGAAGGTTTTAGGCGGTATTGGTAGAGAAGTTGGTGCTTTTAAATTAGGCGGAACGCCAATAAGTGAAAGATTTGTACCGGCTGCAAATTATATAAAACAACTACGAACAACATTCTCTCCTGAAAATATGACCCGGACGTTTGGAAAGGGTGAGGGTGATCAATTATTTAAATGGAAAACTGATGTTGAAAAGAGTCATACGGATTGGGTTAAGAATTGGGATAGACGTCGCGACGAATTAAAATCTTTTAGAGGTTCACCGGATTATTTTTTTAAATCTTTAGAACAAAATTCTAAGGCATATTTAAGTTATAGTAGGGATCGCATTTCCAGTTTTTGGACTTCAGGTCATTTATCTCAACGTCTTGCTGGTAAGTTTTTAACAGCGGGCCCAAAATATATGGAGAATATGGCCGAATTCTATTTCATAGACCAATCTCTTCAATTATTTCATAAACAACCCAGGGGCGAAAAGCAACCTTCACTGTTAAACATACCCAAACAATTTCAGAATTATTTTAAATATAGTATGGAAATGTTACCAATTCAATTGTTAATTGATTCAGTTGGTCCGGTTTGGGGTTTAGCCAGAGAAGGATTGGTAAGTGCGGGTTCGTCTATATTCAACAAATTAAAATTTAGTAAATACGCGCCTAAAATAATCAAACCTGTAGATGAATTTGTAGGCAAACTAATAGCAACAGCAGAGGGATTGCATGAAGGTTATGGTTCATATAAAAAATTAATTAAAAAAAGAAGCGATTATGTTGATAAAGATTTTATACGAAAGAATATAGGAGAAGCTAGATCAGCTTTTCTTAAGAAATACAATGATAAAATACGCGATTTTAAAGATAGACGTGAAAACCCTTTTTATGAAATCACCAATTTAATCAAAACCGTATATGGTTCAGAACATATTCAGGGTCTCCCTGTTAGAAGCAAACAAAAACTAAGAGATAAAAAATCTGATGTTAGTAAAGAATATATACGGTCAAAAGTTGATATTATTAAAGAGGGTATGCTTTGGCCCTATAAAGACACACATAAAAGTTATTGGTTGCGCATGTTTTCTGCCAAAAAAGGTATTGCTGATAATGCCGACTTATTGAATAAACTTCAATCAGAAATAGGAGGTCTTAATCTTGGTGATAAATTTTTATCAGAAAAAAGACAAATACTTTCTGAAGTAAAAAAATTAGCCAAATCTGGTATGCCGGTTTTGGGAAAGAATTTTACCAATATTGGTGGTGATATTGTCAGCACGCACAATATAAATCCGTTTACTATTGGAAAACGGATATGGAATTATGCTGAAGAACACGGTCCAACTATTTTTGGTGTGAATCCTCTTACAGCTCTACATGTAGATACATGGCTTGATCCAAAAGCAACGAGTTTTGAGTACTTAAAAGGTGATAAGGATATTATAGGTATTAATGCCTTAAATACAGAACGTAATAAAGCTTTTACATCTGGTCTTCCAACGACTGGCAATAAAGGATATGGATATAATGTATCGGAAAGCGGAGAACTGATTTTTGGTGAAAGTGGTGGTTTGAAACTTGGTGGTCAGGTTTTTGTTGGAATTCAACCTAAAAAAGGCCAAATGAGTTATTTGCGCGTATATAAAAATCCTTATTTTAATAATACGGGAACAGCGTCAGGTCCACGAAGTCTTCTTAGTGACGTGTTTAAAAATATGATGGGTTTGCTCAGTACCCGTTATTCTAATAATTCTGAAAATTTTATTAGACGCGTTGAAAGTCTTTCCACTCAAGATGCCATAGAAAGTCTAAGTAAAAGACCTGGTGTTGCTAAAGTTATTAATTTTCTTCACGCTGACAATTTGGTAAAGAAAATTGGTAGTGATTGGACACCTAAGAATATTATAAATTTTTGGGATTTGCGTGGTGCTATAGGAAACGTGCATCGCGTTGGTGAAATTGCTCAAGGCGTATTTCAAAAATTTCATCAACCCAGCACAGATATTCAAGTTTCTCCTTATTTCTTTAGGGATATGATGGGTAGAGGCCGTCGCGGTGGTTTGTCGTTTTCAGAACAAAAAAGTTTATTAACTACTGCTGATACTATTCTTGCTACGTCCAATAGAGAGTTTAGTGAGATTTTAAAAGATAACTATACTTTGTCTCGTAATTTGTATGGTAAGGAATTACCGGGAACTCTTGAGGAAATGAATGTTGAACTAAAACGACTTCATGATTTTTCTGCTACAGCCGCAAAAGGTAATTTAATAGCGCAAGAATACAAAAGGACTGGCCTCGAACATATTTATCAGGGAATTCATACCACACATGATCTCTCACTTTTTTCTTCACCTGCGGGCCGCGCCAATGAAAAGCTAAGTGGTCGCGAACAACTAATGGAGTTGTTGTTGACTGAAAAATTTTTACAAAATGGGGAAAAAGATTTTGTAAAAACGTTTAATGATTCGGTTAAAACGCAAGTCAGAACTGGTGTTTTGAGTGAAGATGAAGCTGTTCATGCTCAATTATGGGGTGTGGAGAAAATTTTTAGAAATAAAACAGAGGGATATGGCGCGATAGGAATTGAGAGTCAAACTAAATTAGAACCCATAACCACGGATGCTATTAGATTTTTGAAGGATTATATTGAACCTATTAGTAAAGCTGGAATTAAAAATATAAATCCATGGACGCCTGTATTTGATCCTGGCAACATTTCGGGAACATCATTAATTGACACATCACCATCTCATCTATCTCTAACTCCATATGTAAATAGCGCTTTAACATTTAACTTCAAAGGAAAAAATGTTAATACGTCAGCAGTGGATACTATATCATCTGCTTTTGCTATGCGGTTTCAGCGGTTGAGCAGTTTTGTTTTGGGGTTGGATATAACTAAATATAAAACAGGTTTAAATTATTTAGTTGGCGGTGTGTTAAAGAATAGAATGATGCCTGCGGTTGTGGGGTTGTGGGGGTTGGATAAAATTAACACCTTTGGTTTTGATATGAATCCTCTTCTGTCCGGCTCTAGTCTGGACGAAGGTGTTGATGTATTTGCCGCAGAAAAAACAATACAAGCCCGTGTGGGGTTAGCTAAAGCATATGACGTCTTGGGAATAACAGAATCAGCTAAATACACAGAAGGTTTATTTCCAGGTCTTATTGACAGTCCGTTAATGCGGGGTGTGCGCGGTGCATTGCTGCCATTGATTGGTGGTGCGAAAATTGGTATGTCCGCGGGTGGTCCTGCTGGTGGTTTGTTGGGTATTAGCGTAGGGTTGACATTAGCAGGCCTTCAAGGGTTTGGCACGTTCGATTTAACCAAATCTGCGGCTGAATTGAAGGATATTTATAGTGGAAGAGAAGAGGTGCCGGTTAAAAGCGGAAGATGGTGGCCTATAAGCAGCACGCCATTTTCTGGCACGCGGATAAAATATTTCCGCCCACATGGCTTTGCTCGTTTAAAAAGTAAATACAGAGAAACACCAGAAACATACGGTTCGCCTTTAGAACAGTTTTTATTTGCGCCCATACCAGTTTTTGGTTTTAATCCCTTGGAGATGATATTTGATAGCGGTCATTATGAGAAGAGGAAGATGTACAGTTTTCCATATCCAGCGCGATCCATTCCGTTTGAAGACGTACCTATAGCTGGTACTATTCTGTCAGCGGCAGTGAGTCCAATATGGGGTGGTGGCAAAGGATATAGAAATGTTGATGTTGAAAATGCTATTCAAGGCTCTTCCGGTGGTAGTGGATTTGGCATATCTCAAGGTGGTGGGGGTTGGGCTGAAACAGCGTCATCTTCATCATTAAAATTTCAACCCGTTTCTGCTAATTCTTATGGTCAGATGTTGGATCAAAGCATTTATGGTGTTACGGAGATGATAGGTCTTCATGGTTTTATTGGTCAGACACTATCAGAAAAGTTGTTAGGATTTCAACAACCGTTTGATAGTCAATTAGTCATGGCCAATTCTGGTGAAATGTTTTCGGCGCGACGACAGTATTGGGATTTGAATTTAGGAGATCCCACGGGATTGGGTGAAATACCAAGACGATTCCTACCCAGACAAAGAAATTTAAATCTTTATAATCCCCTGACTAATGCCGTACCGAATTGGATGCCCGATGAGTGGAAAGTGGGTAGTAGCCTTGCAAAAATACCAGAAGCGGAATTTTTATTATCGGGTGAAGGATACCAGAGCGCTCACGATGTTTCTATAGACTTTCCCTATTCTGCGGAATTATTGGGTTTGCCACCCTCAGAAGTCGCAAGGGTTATGACGGGTTTGTATCAAAGAAACGGTTCTAAATTTTCTAAAAATAGTCTGTCTCGCGACAACCTTTCAATTAAAATAATGGCTAATATGTATGATCCCAGAAACAACATAAGTGGGTCGTCATCGTCAGTAATAAGTTCAGGTCCAGGCAAAATGACTGAAATTATAAAAAATATCGAAGATATGGGCCAATACAGTGGTGTGACTAACACCGACATATCCGAGACCAATTTTTATTTAAGACAGACGGGTTCTCCGGCTGGGCTACTGACTTATATGTATCAGGGCAAACCCATATCTTCAACACCTGTAAAATATTCACGAGAACGATATGAGTATGATATTGAAGCTGTTCAAAAAGGACGTTCTATAGCAAAAGAAATGCTTGATCGAGGCGTTGGTTTTAGTGGTGAGGGTTATTCTTATATTGATAGGTTAGATATTTTGGCCAATACGTCACCATACAGTGAAGAATTTCATCAAGTTGAGGGTATAGTTAAAAAACAAATAGAACATGGAGCTGATCTTCAAGACCGATTAGATAAGATTCAGAGAAAACGTGCGGCGATTATGAGATCTGGGGATACGTACTCATATCGTTTTAACATTGGTAAGATTTTAACACCAGATACAACATATAATAACACTAGCATGAACACTAATATTAAAGCTGCGGCTGATTACACGTTTACAGAAAGAATGATGGCGAGCGGCTGGGAAATGTTCGCTCATAGTAGTAATCCTATATCCGCAAAATTCATGAACATTAGATCTCCATTAGAAGCATATCAAAGAGATATGATTTATGGTAGGCAGATGAAGATGTGGAATCACCCTCTTTCGCATTGGGCTGATGCATATAGTCGGGGTTTTTTAAGTAAAACCAATCCTATTTCTGGAGCCGTAGCAGGTGCTACAGCAGGTACCATAGCTGGTGGTGCGGGGTTGGGTACATTTCTTGGCGGTGTTGGGGGTGGAATTTACGGAACAGTTCATGGTATATACAGATCAGTAACAAACACAACATATATCCCCGAATCGATAGAGAAAATTAGAAATACCAATGAGTTTTTTGATGTTTTAAAATATACTAAAAATAAGATGTTATATAATGAGACTCAGAACCCCGAATATGAATTAGAAGCACAAAATACTATGGTGGGACTTACACCTGATGATCTCACAGCAAAAGGATTTAGTAATTTTTTTAGAGCTTCTGGTAGTCAGGAACGGCCTTATTTAATGCAGTTTTTACAAGAAAAAGATGAGACTGAACGCGCGCGGATTCTCAATTATGTTCCTAAAAATGTAGGTGCTATATTAAGAGCAAAGTGGGGAAAGATGGATGGTGTGCAAGTTTATGTTAATAGAAGCGCCGATGTTACTCTACCTGACCAAAACTGGCAGGGTTATAACGCAGACGTTAATCTTGAAGATGTTAAACTGAAAGTTGTTGAACGCCAGGGTGCGGACGCGCATGATTATGGTTTGGGTTTTAAAGATCAGCAATTTAGAGTTCAAAATCAACCTTGGTTAAAAAATATAGCCATATCTATGGGGTCTAATGCTGAGACTAATCGGCAGACTGTATTACAAAGTGATAATACCGATTTAAGACGACAAATAGAGGAATTAGTTAGGTCGATGCGAGCTGATATAAAGTCAGTTTCTGTTACACCGGCGATGCGCAATACAGTAACTATTATTAATACGGATTGAGGTGATATTGTGTTTGGACATAAAGATCGTAGGGAAGAAAAATCAGACGTTGATTTTGCTGTGACATGGATGAGTGTATTGCCGGCGTACTATGTTGCGTCACATTGGTTGAGAAAACGTAGTCCTACAAAGCAAACACCTACACTAAAAACGTTTTTTCCCGAGATTTACCAAAGAGTTGGCGAACGCATAAAAGGCGCATTTGTTCCTAAACGACTTCAGACTGCCATGACTGTTGATGATTGTTTTGATGCGCTGCAACGTTTTCAGGATGAAGCTAAAGATAAACACCTTATGGCTTTGGCGTCTGATCAAGAAAAAGCTATTAAAACAATTGAAAAATTTATTCAAGTCAGAGAAAAAATAGGTGCGATAATTACACCACAAGAAATCAGAGACAGGTTAGCAAAATTACAGGAAACCAATCCCTTCGCATATGATAAGATTTGTGAAATTGCTTCATATGATACACTCACACACGGGAAAGTTGAAATACGGGATGTTGTTAGTAAAATGGAAGGCCAAGGGTTAGATGTAATTACTAACAGTCTTTCTTCTATGACTTCGGATTTGAAGTTTCTTTTAGATTCTCTGCCTATGCGGTCTAAGTTGTATAATGATTATGTTAAGAAAAAAATTGATGATCCGTTACTGACATTTGATCAGTTTTTAAAAACAAATCCTGATGTTGAAGAAGTTAAAATCTTGAATTCGGAATTAGACAAAATAAAAAAAGATAAAGTGTTTTTTTCTAAACAACCAATTACACCACCGAATTTTTTGCAGACGCCAATAAAAGACGCTAATGTTAAGAATAGAGTTCAACTTCGAGATTTTCTTGATGGTATGTTTAAAAATGTTAATACTTTTGTCGATGGTATGTATGGCAAAACAAGCAACTTTGCTTCTAAAATGGGGTTTAAGACGCATATTAAAACGCCTATTAATACAGTCGTCCAAAAAATTAATTCTTTTCGCGCCGATACCGGTGGACGTGTTAAAGGAAAATGGCATGTTAAAGGCGATATAATGCTTAAACAAGGAAGTATTAAAACTTTAAGATATACTGACGGATTTTCTATAAACTTTTCTATAGAATTTGCGGATAAATCCGGCGTATCTCGCAATATTGACATTGCCATTCCTTTAGACATAGACATGTATGGAAGATATGGCGATAAAATGCATCCTGATATTCCCGGTGTTTTGGCGGATAAATGCATTATGATTGAAGAGAATTTAGAACGAATAGTTAATGGTCATATATCACCATATGCGGCAGGATTAAAACAGATAACTGACACCACAATTATTGGTTCGATGATAAATAAAGATTTTCAAAAATTAATGGACAGATCCGTAGGTCAATTTATCGCGGTTTCGACACCAGAACGCCAAATTCGTTTCGCTGCACTTAAAGCCAATACTATGTATAAGACATTTGGCGAGCGTTTGAATCCAGGTATAGAAGCTATAGCCAAAATCAACAATTCTACTGTTTTAAAATTTGTTAAGTCTTCACATAGTGGTATAGGTACAAGTATTGTCACTGTTGTGTCGGAGAAAGGTAAATGGCGAGTTGATAAAGTAGAAAAATACCAAGGCGGCGGCGCAAATATAGACCGGAATATAACTAAAGACACAATTTTTATTACCTCACGCGGTCAACGCGATATGTTTAAAATTAAAGAAATTTATGGTAAACAAATTGCCGCCGAAGGTAAGAATGTTATACACTTATCAGACATATCTAAAGCCGATCCCACATCATCATTACTGAATATTGACAACACCATATCTTCGCCTTTGGATGCATATGTAGGTAAGACATCAAGACTAACTAAGTACATCAAAACACATTATAAAAAACAATCACAAATCATAGAAGATTTTATTCAAACTGCAAATATGGATATAACAGATTTTAAAATAACTACAATTCCTAAAGATGTGATGTCATTTATTCTCTACACACAAGCTGCAGCGCAAGGTGTTTTTTCCGGGGCCAAAACTAAAACTGAAATAGTAGATATATTGGATGGTATAGTTATTAATAATAGATTTAGTGGTGAATCCGTTCATCTCAGTATTGGTGCAGTTACACCATCGGCTATGGGAAAGGGTGGACGAACATTTGAAGCAGTGCCAAATATTAATGTTTTATTACCAAGATCGGGTCAGAAAGCTCATGCGTTGAAAATTAATAACTTTAATCCTTTATTTGGTCATCACGATTTTAATGTTTCTAATATAAAAAAAGGATTTAAACTTTCAACGCCATATTTAAGAGAATTAAAAGATATTAATGATATGTCAGTCTCGATAAATGTTGTGGCTGGTATTGGTGACACCGAGGCAAGTGCTATTATTAATGATAAAATTCGCAATCTTCAAACACAAACACCAGTTTTGGGAACGCTTACAGTAGATAGGTTTTCACTTAATGTTGCTTCCGATATTAATGGTAATACTGAACTATTAAAAAATAGAATATTTAAACATGGTGATGTTATAGGTTATGATGCTGTGAATCGCCCGATAAAAAACGAATACGGTTTGATTCAAATAACTGATGCTAGGTCTGGCCCCGGTGGTATGGAATTATCGTTTCATGTCCTATCTTCACCATCTTATGGTCTCATAGTGGACACGGGTCAGAAATTATCATTTAAAAGAGGTGAAATAGGGAACGAGTTTGTTGATATGGTGGCGGGAAAGGGTATACCAGCCAATAACCCCATCGCGCAGTCTCTGTCATTTCTTAACACGTTGAATTTTCGTGGTGGCGGTGGTTATTTAAAAACCGCTATCGACAAAAAAGCAAATTTGCGGCGCTATATTCAATATGAACAAGCCGGCGGCGAGTTTGTTTTTAAAGTAAATGACAGGGAATTGCTTAAGACCGAATTAGGCGGAATTTCTCAAAATATGAATTTTGATCGTAAGTCATTTTTTCAGGAAATAAGAAATGTATTTACTGAAAATGGTTTGACCATGGGCCGAGCGATGCGTATGGATCAAGGGTATATTAATAATAATGGTGATATTTTGAGTTTGAGAAGCATCAAGAATGACATCAGAGAACGAATAAAAATGTTGGTTGATATTTACAGTAAAGACAAAGCCACACCAAGAAAAGAAGGTGTTAATTATTTGGCGCGTTGGATTGGCGATGTCACGACTCTACCTGATAAATTATCAACTTTAATTCAAAAATTAAATGGTATTGAAAACGGCAGTTACTCCGAACAGAGAAAGGTAATTGATGAAGTTTTACAATTTTTTGATCCCATTCCATCGTTTTTAGAAAAAACAAACTATGGATGGGGTATAGCTACAAAACAAAAGATGTTAATTCAACCCGCGACTATGGAAGATACTGTAATAAACAATTGGGGTTATAAACGATTTAGTTTCAACACATTTGAAACACTGCGTTTATATGAAGGTGGTAGTGCTGTAGATGAGTACATGCACAATAAACTCTACAAAAACAATGAACAATTATTTGGCCGTATTATCAGGCAAAATAAAATATTCAGTCTTAGTACCGAAATAATGGAAGTTGAAGCTGCCAAAAACAGAAATATTTTGAATTTGCGGAAAGTCATGCAATCTCAGGACTTAGTTAGATCAAAAATAGACAGGTTGTTGGATGCTATGATCAATCCCAAAATCCAAGAAAAATATGATGAGTTGATTAAACGTGGTGCCGTACTTGTAGAAAAACGTGGTCTTGCGCACGTTGCTATCAAACCCCGAGATATAGATAAATACAAAGAAGAGGGTTGGACTGTCAAAGAACTGACTATGACAAATATGCCCGATACAGAAAAATTGAAATTAGCGAGAATTATTCCAAATGAGTATGCTGAATTTTTTATAAAAAATCCAATATCGGGATGGATTGGGGTTGATAAGAATGTAGATGTTGCCGACATTTCTGGTAAAATGCAGAAACTGCGTACTCTTTTTATGGAAGGCGGTGATATTATTCCCGTTGAGGGCACTAAAGGACGTTTGGCATTTATTGGAGACGGTTCTACAGCAATATTGAATTTGATGAATAAGATTCGGGCAAGTATTGAACCAACGACAAGAGAATGGGTAATCGCGCATGAAAGAATGATGAAATCTGCGGGTGATATTGCGCCAGCATCGCGATACATCACCGCACCCGGTATGAGTTTAACTCTTAGACCTGGGGCTGCATATTTAGGCGGAAAGACATTTAACCCATCAACTACTACTATGGCTTTGGAAATGTTGGTAAGTAATGAAGGTTTTGCTTCTGCTAAAAACTTAATTAGAGATGAATTTTGGAGTATGAGTCCAGAACAACAAAAAACATTTTTGGATAGTAAATACAAGTATGCTATGGATCATTTCAATTTTACCAAAACCGAACAAAATTTATTACCAAATCAACAAAAATTGACAATGCACCCTCTTATAGAATCTATAGATCGATTAAAACAAAATGAATTTATAAATGACATGCGCATTTTAAAACGCGAACTTAATTCTGGTCACATTGATAGTGCTTTTGACATGTATTTATCTAATGTTGAAAAAGGATTTTTGTCAGTGTCAGCTTTGGGAAGTAAATCTCCTCACTCTGAAAAAACAGGCGCTGTTTTTGGTGAGTTGTTTTTTAGAGAAGGTGTATCTAAAGGAACAGTTGCTATATCTCCATATCTTAGATATGCGTTTAAAAAAGACTTCGATTCTGATGAACTGCAAATAATTTTAGGGCAAGAAATGGGTTTAAAAGCAACGAAAATAAACGAAATAGGTATGTATCATAAGACACCCTATCTCTTGCTTGCTAATGAATTAGAAACATTTGCTAATCCTGAAGCTAAAGCAGCGTTGAAAAAAGGTGAAGTTTTTGTTTATAATACAAAAAAACGGACTTTTGAGTTTATGAAGGCCTCAACCTACACCGGAAGCCTTAGTGAATATGCCGTAGAAATGCCCGATGCTATGGAAATGGCTAGACGTGCTTTTGGTATTAAAGAAGGCGCACCCAAAGCACATAAAGTATCACGAACTGTTTATGCTGAGATGGGATTAGAATATGAAAGACTTCGCACCAAACACCCTAAACTCGATGATGCTTTAAGAAGTAGTGAAGATGAGTTAACAAAACAAATTTTATTGGTGACGGAATTACCACTAAAAGCAAAAAATGCTAAACAGTATTTTGATATGAGTGCTTTAGAACAAATTATTGAAAATATAACCGATGAAAAAACATATAGAAAATTAGAAAATAATATAGGTAAAGGTCAATTTCCGGGTCTAGAGTCTTGGATAGAACAAAATATAAAAGTGGAAGATCATATGTTGTTAGGTGCATGGGCTAAAGCTGGTCGTATAATACCTAATAATGGCATGATTTCTCAACTTGAATTATATAGAGGCGCTAAATTTGGTGTAAAAGAAGATAAAAATATTCGTTATTTAACTGATTATCTTAAAAAAGAAAAATTTGCGAATTTATCTAAAAATGTATTGCAAGGCAATATACCGATTCAGGACCTACCTTCTGAGTTAGCGCGAATGTTTCAGGAAGGCGTAGAGAGTATGAAACCGCCTCGAAATAGTATGGGTTTAGCATTTAGAGAGACAATGGGTAAGAACATGGCAGAAGATGCCAGCAAATACGCCAGGGGTGGGTTGAAGGTTGTAGGGGGGTTGTTGTTAGCATCAATGTTTTTTCCCAATCAGAGCAGGTTTTTGGGTCACATGCCGGGCCGAGGCGGAGAATATTACGATTGGAGTTTTACTAAAGATGAATCAAAATGGCAACAGCAAATGGAGTCACCGCTGAATGCCGATAATGGATTTTCGCAACCCGATACCCATATCACACTTTTTGACCCCATGGAAAGTGAAAGGCAGACGCGTGTATACGCGCGAAAAACAAAATTTTTAAGACCTGTGTATAAAAGTCAGGATCGTATAGGTCATAAGTCTTCAACGTTTAACTTTTAACGGACTTTAAGTATATAATATAACATGGGATTTAATATAGTTATAAGAGTGTCATATAAAGGTGATATTAATAATTTGTCAAAAGCTATTAAACAAATGATTGAATCCAATACTGGTGCGGGCGCACAGTTTTTGGTTTATGATCAGAGAACTAAAATGATTAAACAAAAAAATAATACGGAAGAAATATATAGGAAGTTAAAATAATGGTTGCTAAGACAACAGTAGAAAACCCAGGTTTTGCTTTGGCGTCTGCTAATACACTAAATACATACGCTGGTTTCATTAGTACCATGGAAGATGTTTATGTTGCTAATGGTATGGTTTCGGCTGTTAAAGGCACAACATTTTCTGTAAAACTCAGTCATCGCAATGAACCTATTAAAATTACCCTTGATGGGGTTAGTTCTGAGATTGATTTGTCATCTAAATTTGCACAATACATAGGTCAAACTGTAACTGTTTTAGTTAAAAAAGATGTGTATAAAACAGGTGTTTTATTTTTACCCGAGAGAGAGTGTATTAACGATGATGCAATAACAAAAAATGGGGCTGGACTTATACCATCACAGAATTCACTGTTTAAAAAGGCATATTTATCAGCAAAACGGACTGAGGTAAGCACTGGAATTTCCAAATATGAGAAAGATGGATGGGTTGATGAAAGTGGTAAGTCCAAACCCGGAGCCTGCCAAATAGGGTTTTTGTGGTTATACGTCCCTCCGCAAGACATTAAGTGTATTCACGCTAATGTCAATCAAACCATATCCACTATTAGAACACCCGGTAATCCCAAACTAAAAACCGGTCAAGAAGAGATGCGTATTGAAATGTCTCTTATTTTTCCCTCTCTTGATGATATAAATAGAAGACTCAGACCCCTAATAGCCCAATTTATACGTTCACCGTTTCTTCCCATTGAGAATGAACATATAAGAGGATTTGCGTATCCCGATGTACAGTGGTCAATGAAGGGCTCAGGAAACACCAATTTTAATCAAAAAGAAAGAAGTGTAGATATTAACAATCCCGACAGTTTTATCAATGAGACCACAGAATATCAAAAGAAAATAAATAAAGCTGTTACCACTCAATCTAAAAATACTGAAACTAATATTGATGAAAATAGCAAAGACATGGAATTGTATAGGGAAGCCGTTAAAACTCTTACCGAACTCAAAACTGAACTCAATGGCTATTTTAAATCAAAAAAACTCACAAATTCTATTAGTTTGTATGATAGGTTACTTATCATACCACCAAAATTAGATGTGTGTGAAATGAGTAACAGTATTTCCGAGTATAAACTTGTAACAACAAATTTTAAAACATTTCTTAAAAATTATGGAAGTAAAACAGCAAAAGATGTAAAAAACCAAATTTTGGTATTATTAAATTGTATTTCGTCTTCACTTAGTCACTATAATGATATTTTAAAAGGTTTGAACATAAAATCAAAAAACTTCATAAAAAATATACAAACAAAAGAACAAATTAAAAACAAATATACTAAACATGCTGGTGATATGTACGCGGATAATACACTTGTAGTAGCTTTGCGTGACCTGACGTTATCGACAATGCCAGGTTATCCTGAAGCTCTACAGTGCCATTTAGTTCTGACAATTTTTAATTATGATCCATATTCAAGGGATTTTGCATTTTTAGGGGATTTTGATAGTGTTGTTCGTCAAATTGAATGTATATCTCAGACTCGAAATATGAGGTATCCAGATTTTGAAGATAATCTCATAAAAAATGATAAACCTGTTTTAGCGCCACTAGATCAACAGGAAATGCAAATAACTCATAATATAAGTGAATGCATGCCTTTTATTGAATATGTTGCGCCATTGCTGACTGGTAAAGGTACAGACATTACATGTAACCCTAAATTTAATTTAAGAGATAAACCTTCTGCAACTATAAGTGAACGTACAATTCGTTTTGCCGCACCATCAAATTATCTCCATTCTATTTCTCAAGCTGAAGCATTTCAGCGATTTGATTTGCGGTATGAAATGACAGAAAATAACATAGAATATCAGGCTTTACTGGATTCAATAGTTAGTAGAACCAGTAGTGAACTCTATGCTGAGTTATTGTCACGGCTTCAACAATCATATAGTCTTACACAAGTCGGTATGGATTCATTGTTTGAATTTGTCAAGATATTTTATAGTTATTGTTCATTTCAATGGTTGAGTACACAAAAAGAAGTAATGCTAGAGGGTTTGTCAAGTAGTGATGTTAAGGTTGATTTTATTATAAATCCTTTTTATAAGGGTATGCCAGAGACCTTTACAACTGTTGGTAAACTCTATGCGTGGTTACAAACACATGGTTACGCCGATGTTTTAGAAAGTGCAAAAACAGCTATTGAGTTACAGACACGATCTAATAGGGGTTTGCAGAACATATATAATTTTTCTATTAGAAATTCTCGCGATTTAGTTATTAACGGTATCACGGCTTCATATAGTACAAAACTTGCTACGGTTCCGGTTGTTGGATACAGAATACCAACTCTACAGTATATGGGTCGAAATGATTGGTATATTAATATTAACCTTCAGACATCAAATTTTTTCTTTATTCGCGCTTTTAGAAGTTTAATGGAAATTGCGGCCAGGAGCAGAATATTAAGAAACAAAACACAGAAAATGTATTTTATCGCCGAATCCAACGCCGCAGAATTTAGTCCCGAACTTTCTGAGAATACTGTAGATCCCTCTAATGGACTTACAGCGTTTTTAGGTATAAGAAATGTTCTTTTTGATAATTGCACATACGAAACAATTAAAGATAAACCGGGTTGGTGGAATGTAAATATTACTATGGTTCAGGCAGATCTACCACTTCTAAGTTATGAAAGTCTTTTGCCTATGAATCAGTACGATGCCGGTGTCTTACAAGATATAGATTTGAATTTGAAAAAAATGACGCAGAAGTTTAGACGCAATCAAGAAGACCCGGCAACGTTTCGATATAAATATTTTTATCCCGCAATAACGTCTTTTGTGAAAGGGTATTTAAAATATGTTTTGGGTGATATCGATAGTGCCGAATCCTTGATATCGGATTTAGGCGATGGAAATCTTCTTGATAAAGTATTGGCGATGAATAATATGTCTCAGAAACGGTTTACATCATTTTTATATGGTGTGTTAAAAACAAAAGGTGTGATTGATAAGAATGTTGTATATAATGAAGGAAAAGATTCTATTACCACACCAGTTGGAACATTTACAAGGAATAAATTAGGTATATTTGGTAGATCTTCAACAAGACAAGATTTATCTTTTGCGCAAGATGTTATTAGGAGTATCCAACCAGTAACAGGTTTTGCGCCAGTTCCATCAAATATTCAAAAAAGTGTAGATATTATATCAAGAATGTCTGGAGATATAAGATTACTTCACACAGGATTAGGTGTAAATGTTGAAAATGCATTTGCTATGATGTTTTCTAAATGTTTGCGCGACTTATCTGTTAAATACGTATCAATAGCGCCTACGGAGTGTTTAAAATTTTTAAAATCGTGTGGTAGTTCGTGGCGCGAAGAAAATTTGCGGCCCCAACACATGTTGCCGAGTTCAGTCAATCAAAATCAAGAAGCTATGCAATTATATAGCAATCACCCTGATTTATCTCTACCATATTCAGCTAATAATTTTTTGACTGTACCAGCAGATTTCTTTTTCCAAAAAAATATAATTCAATACGATTCCGAACAAATAAATGAGAAATTTAAATCTATAGAAACAATGATGAATAATATTTGGAAATCTGAATTAATCGAAGGCGCGTGCATGGTTGCTAATCCCGAATATGCTAAACTTATTTCCGATTATCCTCTGACTGCAACCGGTAGTGATTATGCGAATTGGATTAAATATAAATGGATGCAATTTCCAGATCCTCGTAGTTCAACTGGCGCAAAAACATCTGGGGTAGTTTTAAAAGATGCTGCGGATAGGATTAAATTATTTAAACATGTTAAAGGTAATGTTTATATTAAAAGTGAACCCAATGTTGATTTTTTAAAAGAAAAAGTTCCGGCTGTATATAATCTATGGTATAAAAATATTCAGCATCTATCATTTGAAAGAAAAATGGAAATGTGTTCAAATTTAAGTGAATTTGCCAAACGTCAAGCCGTGATAATGCAGGCGATGATTGTTGCTGGTGGTTATTTAAATTTGGTAGAGAGTAGAAAAAATCATATGGAAACCAATAGCACTAAAGCTATGGGTTTATCATTAGATAAATTAACACAAATTACTACGGAAAAATTTAATCAGATTTGGGCTGCTTCATATGAAACCGATAATTCACTTTTGGGTTCGGTAACGCCATGGTCATTGGCAGTGATTGATGACGTTAAACACCGTATTAAGGAATCCTATACTAATTATTGTGCGCGAGACAATACCTTGACCATGGAACGTGCTTTTCCCACATTTAAACTCTTTTTTATTGAAGAAGATGCACACGAATGGGGCGCATTTGATGACTACTATATGTATAATGCCGTATCCAGTGTTGATGTAATAGATTCATCTAAATCAGCTGGTGCTGTTGCTAGTATTGTCTTAAGTAACATGTCAGGCAACTTATCTGATCCCTATTCAGTCTATGCAAGAGAAACACAATTTGCTAAGGATAATGCTGGTACAATTCAATCCGTAGAACAAACACAACAGGAACAAATACTAGCCACACTTTTTTTACGTGAAGGTGTGACGATAATGATTAAAGCTGGTTATAGTTCTAATGTCGATGATCTTGATACTATATTTATGGGTAAAGTTGTATCTGTATCACCTGGTGAACAGGTTAACATAGTAGCGCATGGTTTTGGTGCGGAATTACTTGAGGTTGTTAACAAAGGTATAGAACAAAAATTAGGTTGTTCCAGTCCAGCTCGTAGTCAAGGTGATGTTGTATTATGGGCTGGCGGAACCCTGACAGGATTAGAACATTTTGGGTTACCTAATGTGTTTGAGAAATTAGGTTTACGCGGTTCTCCACATGGTGATATTTTACTGTCTCCGCAAAAATGGAGAAATGCGGATATTTATAAGGATATATTTCATCCTGTTTTTGATTTGTATTTTAAATTTGGTGTATTTGATCCTAGATATGAGAATATTTATCTGCCTTATACGAAAATGTCTTTAGGGTTTTGGGGTCGTTTTGTTAATGCTCTTGTACCGTATGAAAAAAATTTAACTAAAGTTGCGACGCGTGTAGCCATGGCTATTGCTATTGTTGCTTTTTGTATATTAGTACCCGGAGTTGGTGTTGGTGTTATAACTAGCATATACGGATTAAGTTTTGCTGCAGGTTTTACGACAACCACTCTCGCATTAACTAGTTTAAATGCATGGGTCTATGGTGTTGCCATTTTAGGTAGTTATTTGGGTATAGGTGCAATAGACGCTTTAGCAGGTGGTAATTATGGTGAATTAGGTGCTATAACATATGATTGGCTTATAGAAAAAAATAAAACAATGTTTGATTTACTTCAGGAAATATGTTTGTATTGGGAAGATTATATAGTTACTGTATTACCATATAACCAAAATCTACCCGGACAAATGCGACAAACAATTTATGTTGGTCCTAGGAATGGTTTGTATAAATACACAGATGTTTTTGATTCGAGTACAGATTTTTCAGATTTTATAAAACGTCTGCAACACGGAAAAAGCGCAGATCCCAGACTCGATGATAATGAAACATTACAAGAAGCATATGATAAAAAATCTGAATTAGAAAATGATGTGGTTGCGGCTAGAACTGATTTATTAGAAGTAGAAAAGGATACTTCAATATCAAATTATGATGAACAAGTATCAAAAGCAAGAAAAGATGTTGTAGATAAAGAACGACTATATCAACTAAAAGAACAAAAACTCGCGGGTTATGATTATAAAACCGCTGATGAACAACAATATAATATTAATAATGCTTTGGTGATGTTGGCGATAAATAATCCCGGTGATATGTATACGACATCATCATATACAGATGCAAAAGGGAAACCTCAAACTTCTGTAACAAAACAAGTTGGATATATGCCTGTCGTAAATTATCATTCGCTTACAAGTTTTAATCATATTATTGAAAACAATATCAGAGCAACATCCGAAGAACTGTATAACCATGTTATTTTACAATATAGTGAAGATCCTGGCGATACAATGAAGTATACTAAAGAGTTTTTTGCCGATGACAATATTCGTGGCGGAAATTTGCGCACGTACACAACTGAAGCCACTAATGTTGATCCTATGAGTTTTCCCATAACACCAGCAGATGTTGATGTATGGATGGAAACACATCTTCGTTTAGGTGCGAAACCCACACTGCCGCGTGGATATATGGTGGGTTACAATGTTCTGGCGCGAATGATGAGACCTATGTATAGAGGTGAAATTAAGGTTATAGGCATGCCGCAAATACATCCCTTTGACGTTTGTTTATTAGAGGATTACGCCAATGAAATGATAGGTCCATTTGAAGTTGAGACAATACATCATCACTTTGACCAAGACGGTTTTACCACTGCCATTACTCCTAATGCTATAGTTGCTTACCAACATCCGGGCAAAACTTTAGAGTTATACATTCAAAATAGTTTTAGTCTTCCCTATGTGGGAAAACTCAGAAGTTTTGGTACTGTTAGAGCCGCTGCCGGTGGTGCCGCAGCAACAGTTGCGACACTTGGTGTGGGTGCGATGAAACTGGCAAGTTCAGCAGCGGCCACAATAGGCATGTCAAGCGCTTGGCTTGCTGTTCCTGTTGGACTGGCCGCTAGTTTTTTCACTGCTAAAGCAGCCGCCGGTATTTGGTGTTGGGGTTTGGGTAAGGCCATGGGTAGAGACATTATTCACGTATCAGGCTTATGGTATAAAAATCAACCCTATGTTGCGGGTTTAGAAGGTGCGTATAAGGACGATATTACTGTACATATGTTAGATAATATATCAAGACTTGCCGATTACTCAAGAGAAATTGGAAATATTATGAATAATATCGGAGGCGAGTAATGTCAAGAATTATATCTTTAAAAGAAAATGAATATGAAATTATTTATCCTGAACCTACGGTCGGTAGGGATTATGATATAGTTATAAAAATTCTTGATGTTAATAAAATCAAAGATGTCGCAAATATGAATGCTAGTATTTTTGCTATAGTTGCATATTCATATGGTGTTGTTGATACAACTATAAAATCTTCAGACTATGAGTGTTTGCTAATATATCAAGACAATAATAGAGCGTATTATCCGGTTGCAATTTTTAATAGACGCGCTGAAACTGTTTTATCAAATACCGACCCATCTCTACCAACTAAAGAACGACAAGTTTTTGATCCTAAAGTTGGCAAAGAATACAGAGGTATACAGAGTCGGGATGGAACAAAAGCGGTGTATGTATCTGATGCTGTTGTTGAAATAACAGCGGGTAAAACTAAATTAGGTATATCCGAATCCAGTATAATTATTGATGGACCAGTTATAGAATACAACATGCCCAGTAAGTCTCAAGGTGGATTGTTCAAAGAAACAGGTATTTTAAGATTATTACCTAAATGTTTTTTACCACCTTTTGCTATACCCGATTACTTGCCCGATGTTGTATTTATGGGTAGAGTTGCAAATACAATGAAAATCATTAAAGATGCGTTGAAGGTTTTATAAGAGGTGTATTATGTATGAAGGCGATTTAGGTGTTGATGAAAGTGTTAATTTTTTATTAGAAAACGGTGATTTTGTTGTAACAGGTTCTGATAAACAACTTATTATCATGGCATTTCAGACATCAAGAGGGTCTTGGAATGAATATCCAACATTTGGTGTTGGTTTTAATCTTGTTTATGGTGCTTTTGGTCAAGAAATAGGTCAACAGATATCGGATTTAAAAAAGAGATTGAATTTGTTTATGATGGATTATGGTATATTGTTTGATTATGAATTTACTATTATTGATAAAGAAACCGCTGATTTCACATTTTCAGTTTTAAATAGTGATGTAGTCGCTGATATGTCATTCGCATATAATTTTGAATTGGGTGTGTTTACATTTATAGAATCTATAGTTGATAACACAAATACCGTGGTTTCGCAACCCCTGACAAAAAATAGGTATTTGAGGAGAAAAAATGGATAAATCCGATATTTTTGTAAGATTAAGTGATCAAATCAGAACCGATACTAACAATAAACTAAGAAATTTTTCACAGGGATCATTGGCAAGAGCAAACCTTAAAGCCAATATTGATTTGATTGATGAATATAGTGGTGAAGTCGATACCAAGTTATTTCAATCGCACCTGTCCACAGCAACTGGTGAAAATTTAGATGAGTTGATAAAATTTTTAGGTATTGATAGTAGAAAACAAGCAACTTTTTCCACAAGTCAACTTGTAATTACAATAGATCCATTGAGTGGTCAAACAGTTGAAACATTAAAAGATATTATAGAGGAAAAATCAGGAACAAGACCTGATGACATAAAAATTATAGCTGATACCGAATTCACTAATGAAACCAACACCATTTTCTTTTCCGCTGTTAGTGATGTTTCATTATTAGATTCAGGGGTTGCCGTTGAAATATTATCACAAAATAATGGCAGTTATGGTAATACCGGTGCCGGTACCATAACTAAATTTTCTATGATTCCTCCGGAACTGTCTTATATTAGTGAATATTTAATAATTACTAATCCCATAGCCATAGACAATGCCAGCGATGACGAAAGTGACGACAATCTCAGATACAGAGGATTTAATGCGTTTCAAGCTCAAGGCGGTGGTAATTTAATAGCCATAAGACTTGCGGCGTTGGGTGTGCCAGGAGTCGCAGATGTAATATTGAAACCTCTAGCTTATGGTTTAAGCACTATAGGTGTTTTTGTTATGTCCCAATCACCTATTGTATCTGAAGGTTTACTTGGTGCTGTTCGGGAAGCCACATCAAGAGTAGAATCCGGCGGAAACACTGTTGTTGTTTCTTCGCCAGATTATATAGCAATTAAACTTAAATTGTTTTTAGAGTTTAAATCCGGTGTATCAGACACTGATAAAAATGGTGTTGTTGATATTGTCTTAAAAAATGTAACAGCGTATATCAACAGTCTTCGTGTTGAAGAAGAATTTTTGCCACAACAAATTACAAATATCGCGTATAATGCAACTAATACGGTTAAAAAAGCGACTATATTAGAAATAGGCAGTGGTGATTATAACAAAGATAATGGATTGGTTGATTACTATACCGAATGTATGATATCACGTCTTTTGCCTGGTGTCAACGCTAAGTTTGTTAGTAATAGTAAATTATTAACAGTTTGTTGGTAAAGGAGTTGTTTATGTTTAAATCAAAATATATAGAACGGTTGTTCTCGGGGTTTCCTAAGAATTTTGCTTTTACCACAGATAAAAACGATCCAATGTTTATTTTTACTAATACTATTTCTTTTTTTGCTGGTTTATTGCATAAAAAACAATTAGATAAAGCAGACAATCTCTCTATTGATCGAGCTAATCCCATAACACCTTCGGGGTGTTATGAATTATCAGTAACAAATCCTGAAAATATAGAGTTTGAATCTATAGATGATAACCCCACACTACTTAAAAAGACAGAAGCCGAGTTTGTAGAAAATGAATTTACGGGGTTAGAGTATGTTTCCACCATAACACCATCTGGTGTCATGGGAAGTGGAATAGTGGGGATATCTTTTGCTTATGATGCCGATGGGAGCGAGTTTCATCTGACTTTTGATGGTGATTATTATATTCACAATTATTATCTAAATGAGGAAGATTATATAGATCCATCTATAACATTTGACAATGAACCCGAACATAATGAAACAAATATTATAGAACAAAAATATGAAAATACGGGTTTTGATGAATATTTACATATAGTAAATGAATTAGTAACATTAGTTGATTCTGACGATGATGATATGAGTTTGGTTTATGCTGGCCCATCAGGTATTAATTCATATTTATTTGATATCACTCAAGTCTATAATGTTTCAGAGACCATCAATGATTATATATTTGTTAATGATATATGGGGACCTTATAAAGTTGTTAGTGCTTGGTCTTGTAACACCAATCAGTGGTTGTTAACCCTAGATGCGGCGTTAGACCCTCATATTATCGCATCTACCGCGTTTATTCTCAAAGGGTATAGGAAGACAGCTGTATTGGCTCACACACCTATAGAAAACGAAACTGTAGATGTTATAGATGTTTTGAATCTGCAAACTCCTGGTGTTGATGATGCTAGTGGTAGAATTGTTAATATTGAGGATTATAGAGTAGTCGATGATAAGATTATATTTAATCTTACTCGTTCAGATTATAATCCTGATTCTGTTATTACTGTATTTAATGATAATGGACTACCTACAACTACATATTCAAATACAAATTATCAACCTGACGAATCATTTTCATCAACATATATATGTGAATATAAGTATAGATTAGATGGTAAGCCCAAATATTTGACTGAAACTGTGTCAAGACATAATTTGTGTTGTAAAAGTACGACAGTATTTAGCACGTAAAGTTAAAAATTGTCCGTCTTTGGAGATATAATATATTATGGAATACGCTCAAACAATTGCAGGTGCTTTTGCTGAATCGTCTTTAGTATTAAGACCAGGTAGTGTTTGTTCTGTAAACATTGTCTATCTCGTAACATCGGAGGTGGAATGGGATTCATCTACTGAATATACACATACATACAATGGGTTTATGGATAAGTACAGTGTTAAATCAACGTCAAATCTTGATTATGATAAAATATTGTCTCGGAGTGATACATTAAATACAACTACTCTTATAATTGAACCTATGGATATAGGAATAATTGATATTACAATTTATTCTTATATGAATGTTACTGCGGATGTTGTGTCGAGGCCGGCGTTTTATAAAGATGGTTTAACAACAAATACAGATTATTATAAAGACTATGAAGTGATTGATGGGATGGTTTATCCTAAAACTATTATTCCTTATACTTCAGTTATTGGTGATATAGAAGACATTGAAATATCATTTTATAGTGTTGATTTTGACAGATTAAATACTGGTATTGCAATTTTAGATGGGTTGTCTTGTAGTATTACCAATGATGGGTTTTTAACGTATAATGGTGACGGTCAATATGTGTTAAAATCTGGTAAAGAACGTGTTCTAATACCAGGAGATTGCGGTATAGATAAACAGTATATTATTAGGGAAGTTTTAAGTGATTATGAATTATACATAATTAATCCGCGCTGGATATCTGGTGTTACCGAAGCCATGGGTGTGATTGTGTATGATGAATATTTATTATTATTGACAGACAATGGTTTATATGTTATTGATTTGTTAGGTAATGTCGATGAGTATAAATTTCATTATCCATCTATAAAAGGTACGGATTTGACATACGCAGTAGATGATTGTATATATGTTGCTAATGGTTATAATGTGGACAAATACAAGATGCGACACGACTTGTGTATGATTGACAATAATAATAAAAAAATATATTTTAGAGAAAAGAATCCTCATGTAAAGGTGCGGGAATGAACAAAAAACCATCAAAAAAATTTTTAAAACTCGAACGAAAAATCAAGACTTTATATAAAGCCGTGTCTGTAAAAGATCGAATTGGTTTTATCAAAAATGTTAAAATTGTATTAGGTGGTAGAAATGATTAAAACCGAATTGGATTTAACACAAATGGTTGAAAAACAGATTTGGAACGCTTGGGATGAAATGGCTGTATACAAGAGTCTGACGCGGCGACCACATGAACATAATTTAAAATTAAGATTACGTACACTTGCGGCTAAAGAATATGGTACAAACATACAGGGTATGATTAATGCGCTGTCGGATGCTTTTGATGCGGATAAGTATGTTGTTAGTGATAAAAAATTTTATTATTTAGTCAATATACCTCTTTCTCCTGATGCTTATGAAAAAATTAATATTAAAAATAAACCTGAATATGAACCTGTTGTTGTTACATATACTATAGATAGTGTTGATACGGTGTTGACGTTTACGGATGAAACCGGAAATGCTAATGATACAACGAATAATTTGGTAAAATCTGTGGTCGCAGATTCATTCACAAGTTTTACACTTTGGCGAAATTTTAATGGTGAATTTGAACGATTCATTGAAGTCTCTGTAGTACCAGATTCATTTTCTGTAGAATATTCTTATGTTGAAAATGGTGTAGTAATTAGGATTTTAGAACAACATACGAGATTAGCACGCGCGGCGACAGGTGAAATTGAAGTTGTAGATGCTGAATAAAAGGAGGATAAATGTCAATAAAAGTTCTACCGGATGGTTGGTTTACAGACAATAACATAAGTGAATATAGAAGATTAGCAAGTTTAATTCCTAAAGGCGGAACTCTTGTTGAAATAGGTGTATGGAAAGGCCGAAGTTTATGTTCAGTTGCTGACATCATCAAATCGCGCAATATCAGGGTTATAGCTATAGATACATTCGATGGAACTGAGACTGAGGGGGACGCTCATGTCTTTGCCAAAACAAATGATTTGTTTGCGGTTTTCAGCGACAATATGAAGGAATTTGATTTGTCACCAACTATATATAAAATGACAAGTCACGATGCGAGTTTAGTTGTTAATGAAAACATTGATTTATGTTTTTTAGACGCTTCTCATGAATACGAATCCGTTAAACAAGATATCGAGGACTGGCAACCCAAAGTCAAAGGCACCATAGCTGGTCATGATTATGATGAAAAATGGCCAGGTGTTATAAAAGCTGTTAATGAATCATTTAAAGCTGTTATTAGTAGTGATATATGGTCTAAAAAAATTCAAAACGTTTTATGTTATGTCAGTACTTGTGGTCGTTATGATACAACACTACCACTAACATTAGTGTCCATAGCATTACAAACACGAAAACCGGATCATCTTATTATATTCGATGATAACAAAGAAAAAAAAGATTTACGTAATATAGAGTTATATAACTATTGTTTTAAACTCTTGATGGAAAAGGGTGTATCTTGGGAAGTCGTATTTGGTGAAGGTAAGGGCCAACATTTTAATCATGAACGTGCAAATATGATGGGATACGATCTCTGCTGGCGTACGGATGATGATGAAATACCAGAATCAAATTGTTTAGAGGAATTGTTAAAAGAAATGAAGGAAGGTGTTGGTGCGGTAGGCGGATTAGTTTTAATGCCGCCAGCACAACAACTACCAGAATATGAAGCAACACAAGATGATCCCATGTTGCAGTGGTTTCATTGGGACGGTCCATCAAGGCCCCAACATAAAATTTATTCTTCCTTTTTATATAGACCCGGTATAGTTCATTATGATTTGAGATTAACTCAAGTCGCGCACAGAGAAGAAGATTTATTTACACGTCAGTTAGCAGCAAAAGGTTATAAATTAATTATTAATCCTAAAGCTGTGACTTGGCATTTTCGTTCTAAAGGTGGAATTAGAAGTGGTAGTGAAACACAGGCGATGTTTGAACATGATGACAAAATACTCAGAGATTGGATGGTGCAACAAAAAACAGAGAAGAAAATGTTTGTATTTAATGGTGGTATAGGTGATAATTATATCGCGCTTCAGGCTTTAAACATACCACCTAAATCAGTAGTAGCGACATGTTATCCTCTTGTTTTTAGGGACGCGGATGTAGAATTAATAAGTATTGCCGACGCCGTTAAACTTTGTAATATTGAAGATTATAATATTTATAAGTGGTGTTGTGATCATAAATGGACAGGTAGTATTGCTGCCGCGTATAAAGAATTATATAAAATGGGGGTTGATGTTGAACACAAAACAATATTAATTAGTCCATATTCGGCACAACTCCGATCTGGTAAAGTCAATCCTAAAAATTATCCTTACTTTAAGATGTTAGTCAGACTTTTAAAATCTGAAGGGTGGTGGGTTCAACAGTGTGGTGTTAAAGGCGAAAAGGAAATAGAAGGCGCGGATGAGTTTTTAGTAAATCTTGATTTTGGTAAGTTAAAATCATACATTAAAAGTGCAAGAACATGGATTGCTGTAGATAATTTTTTTCCGCATCTCGCTCAGAATGTGGAAAAACCCGGTATAGTAATTTTTGGTCAGTCTGATCCATTATTATTCGGTGAGCAATCCAATTACAATTTGTTAAAAGATAGAAAATATTTAAGATCCAATCAATTTGCGACTTGGGATGAAGCTGAATATAAAGAAGATTGTTTTGTTAGTCCTGTTGATATAATGAAGGTTGTGCAAAACTATGATAAGAAGGTATGATGGTAGAGAACTAAATAATTATTCTGGTATACACTATACCGGACTTTCAACTGATACTAAACCTGAATACGCGTATGTTATTAATGGAAGTACGTTTTGGGAAGAAGATACGCCTCGTATATGGTTGCGTGTAAACAGCGTCTGGATTTTACAAAATGGATTATCAGGGTACTCGGGTTGGAGTGGTTATTCTGGTTTGAATGGATTAAGCGGCTATTCAGGACTTAATGGTTTAAGTGGTTGGTCAGGTTCAAGTGGATATAGTGGATTATCGGGTTATAGTGGTTACGGTGGATACTCTGGTTACAGTGGAATAAATGGATATTCAGGTTATAGCGGATTTTCAGGATTTAGCGGTTTTTCTGGTTTAAGTGGTTACTTAGGATATAGTGGATACAGTGGTTTTTCGGGTCAAAGTGGTTGGAGTGGATATTCGGGTATTAATGGAGCAAGTGGATTATCAGGGTATTCCGGGCTAAGTGGATTTTCTGGTTTATCAGGTTACTCAGGAATCGATGGATTGAGTGGTTACAGTGGCGTATCCGGCGAATCGGGCCATTCTGGAACCAGTGGTTATAGCGGATTGTCTGGTTATTCGGGTATCAGCGGATTTTCAGGATTTAGCGGTTTGTCGGGAATTGATGGTATAAGTGGTTGCTCAGGTTATAGCGGTATATCAGGCTTTAGTGGTATTAGTGGTTATTCTGGAATAAGTGGATTTTCTGGCGAAAGCGGGTATAGTGGTATATCAGGATGGAGCGGTTACTCAGGATACAGTGGTTTATCAGGTTACTCTGGTCAAGATGGTTTGTCAGGTTATTCTGGTATCTCTGGATATTCTGGTATTGATGGTTCCAATGGAGAACAAGGACTATCAGGTTTAAGTGGATATTCAGGTACATCTGGCTATTCAGGTATAAATGGTTTATCCGGTGTTAATGGGTCAAATGGAATTTCTGGTTACAGTGGAATAAGTGGTTATTCTGGTATAGAAGGTCTGAGTGGCATTTCAGGATATAGTGGTATGTCTGGTTATTCAGGAGTAGATGGTGAACAAGGGTTGTCAGGTTTTAGCGGGGAAGTGGGTGTTTCAGGTTATTCGGGAACATCTGGATTTAGCGGTTACTCTGGTTTTAGTGGATTATCTGGTATAGACGGTCAATCTGGATATAGTGGTATATCAGGATTTTCTGGAATAAATGGGTTAAGCGGATATTCAGGGGTAGATGGTGTAAATGGTGAACAAGGCTTATCTGGTTTTAGCGGTTATTCTGGTATCGATGGTCAATCTGGATTGTCTGGGTTTAGTGGTTTGTCAGGTTATTCGGGTGTTAATGGGCTTTCTGGATACTCTGGAATAGATGGTTTAAGTGGATATTCTGGCGATTCAGGTATAAGTGGTTGCTCAGGTTATAGCGGTTATTCGGGAATAGATGGTTCAAATGGTGAAGAAGGTTTGAGTGGGTGCTCGGGTTATAGTGGGATCAGTGGATGGTCAGGCATAGACGGTGTAAACGGTGAACAGGGTTTGTCAGGATACAGTGGTCAAAATGGATTAAGTGGATACTCTGGTCTCAGTGGTTATTCGGGATTAAATGGTTTATCAGGTATTGATGGTTTATCTGGTTACAGTGGTTTCAGCGGATATTCTGGCCTGTCTGGTTATAGTGGTACTTCTGGGACAAATGGTTTGTCAGGTTATTCCGGTATTGATGGTGTAAATGGCGAACAAGGTTTATCAGGTTACTCAGGAATTAGTGGTTATAGTGGGTTATCAGGTTTTTCTGGATATTCTGGTATTGATGGTTCCAATGGAGAACAAGGAATATCAGGTTATTCTGGACTTGATGGTGTAAATGGAAACAACGGGTCTAGTGGCTATTCCGGAATATCAGGTTACAGTGGATACTCAGGTATTTCAGGATTATCAGGATTTTCTGGTTATTCTGGTATTTCAGGATATAGTGGTATTAATGCGGGGGGATATGCATATACATGGTTTATGTGTAATTAATTATGAATACATTAATTTTAGACGAAACAACAAAAACAATAAAAGTGAAAATGAGTGGCGCCGCGGCAACAACAAATCCAGATTTTATATCATCATGGGCTGATAACAATGGATCCGTTTTTACAGAGGGGTCTAGTGATGGCGTTTTGAATGGTACTAATGATGTTGTATTAGTTGCGGCCCCGGGTGCAAGCACACGAAGAATTGTTAAATCTATAATAATAGAAAATAAAGACACTGCCGCCGTCACCTTAACTATAATGTACGATAATAATGGTTCGCAACGTAATATTGTAGTTGTAACATTAGCGGTTAAAGATACATGGACACTCAATGGGACATTTGATAGTAATGGAAATTTAAAACAAGCATTTGGCGGGTTAACTGATGTTGTCAATGACTTAACACCTCAACTAGGTGGAGAGTTAGACATCAATAGCAAAAACATAAAATTAAACGCCGCACCTGATAATGTAACTGCGACAGGCTTAATAATAACAACAACTGTAGACACGAATGCTGAAGGCATTGGCGCTCCATTAATGATGGCTGCTGACGGCCATCTTGATACTGCAAATGCAACAGCTGTTGCAACAGCACCTTGTGTCGCGCTTGCACTTGAAACTGGTACAGGTAGTAAGAAGATTTTATTATATGGTACTATAACACAAACCGATTGGAATTGGACAATAGGACCTGGTAAGGTTGGTTTTATATATTTAAATACTACAGTGGGAACACTAACACAAACACAACCAACAGCAACAGATAATGTAATTCAAATAGTTGGGTGGGCAATTACAGCAGATACAATGATGTTTTGTCCTCAACTTGATTATATAACACATGTTTAATTTGGAGTTTATTTATGGCTTTAACCGACAACTTAATTTCGTACTGGAAACTTGATGAACCTTCTGGTGTAACAGCCACCGATGAAAAATCGGCTAATAATGGTGCCAATACAAACGCAACAGTAAATCAATCTGGCAAACTTGGAACATCTTATTCTTTTGGCGGAACAGCTTATATAACTGTTGCCAATGAAAGTAATTTTGATTTTGATATTGGTAATACCTATTCATTTTCTGCATGGGTATATTATACAACTGAAGTTGCCACCGGAAATTGTATTATATCTAAAAGATTATCTGGAAGTCCATATACGGGTATAAATTTTGGTATGTTTCCTCATTCAACAAAACAAAAACTGGCACTATTACATTATCACTACAATGGGTCAACACACAAATATATATATTCAAGAGATACTGCTGAAATGACAAAAAATGCATGGGTTCATGTTGTCGCGACATATGATGGTTCAGGAACAAAAGAAGGTATGAAATTATATAAAAATGGTACTGAGGTAACATATGTTTATGATGATTATGGCCCTGTCGCAACCCTTTTGACTAATGAGCCAGTTAGGATAGGTGTTGATTTAGAATCAAATAGATATTTTAAAGGTTCTATTGATGAGGTGGGAGTATGGAGTAAGGTTTTATCATCGTCTGAAGTAACCGCATTATACAACTCAGGAAATGGATTAACATATCCATTTGTAACAAGTAGTATAAAAACATTTAACGGTCTTGTGTATGCGTCAGTATCAAAAAAGAATGGTATCGTTTTAGCCAGTATAAAAAATGTGAATGGATTGGTATAGGAGACAAACTATGAATGTTATTTCGTCAAATGCTGTAGAAGGGTTTTTTATAGCATGTTCTTCATGTGGTATAGAGGGTGGACTCCATTACATATCACAAAACCTGATTGTAATAGGATCAATTATTATTCCTTTGATATGGTTTGTTATGGAAAAAATCAAAGAAAAGTTTCCGAATTGGAATAAAAAAGCATGGGCTCCGCCGGTTATCGGAATGATTTTGTTTAGTGCTACGGGTTTAGTAAACGGTCAAATAGAAACAAGTTGGTATTCATTAATAAGTTATATTGTATCAGGTGCTGTTTCAGGAGGGCTCGCATCTTCCATTAGAGATGTTGTTAAAGGAAAATAAACATACAGATTCGGGTTAATATTTATCTACTATATATGTGAAGACGTTAAAACTACAAAGGATAGGTGTATCATATGAATTCTGAAATTGAACAAGCGACAAACGATGCTGTAAAACTTATTGCTAAAGCAGCCGAGGATGCCGCTAAAGTCATATCTTCTACCGCATTTGAAGTTGTGCAAAATAATAGAGGTGGAAATGATCACGATTTGATTGTTGAGTTGCGAGTAAGAATGGAGGATTTGAAACTCGCTATAAAAGATCTTACTGATGGAACATCAAAACGTATTGAGAGTTTGGAATGTAACAAATTGAATATTAAAGATTCGTATCCTGTTGTCTATAAAACTGGTATTGAAAATACTATCAATGACCATGAGGGTAGACTTAGAAAAAATGAGGTTAATATTACTAAAATATTAACATATGGTTCGGTATTGGTTGTTCTTATACCTATAGCTGAACGTTTAATAGTATCATTTTTTAAATAATATGAAAAAATTTTTGAGTGTTATTATTATGGTTTTGTTATGTGTTAACTTATGTTATTGTTCTGTTTTTACTACTGTCGCAAAGGTCATAGGTTCGTTTTTTGGTATCGCTAGTAAAGGTGAAGTCACACAACTTCAAAACAGCACATCGAAAAATTTTTCTGATATACAAACAGGTATTAACAATAACAACATAAAATTGAAAACTGATATATTAACAGAAATTAATAGTAAGATCATACCTCAAATTGGTATGGGAAATTCGTCTGTTGTTACAGATAATAAAACTAGCGTTGGTGGTAGTATTATAACACAAAATGATGCATCTATCATGCAACAATATATATCTTCTATTTCAAATATATGTGCGGGTTTGTTTATTGTTATTATTGTTCTTGTCAGTCTTCTCGCATATTTTATAGCTAAATTTTTTGCCTTGCGCCTATATAAAACTAATCTTGAGGCATCAAAACGAAAGTGGGAAGGCTGGTACAATTGTTTGGAAAAAAAATATATAGAAATTTTAAAAAAATCAAAATGAAAAAGTATGTAATTTTTTCCGATTTTCATGCCGGCGACAATTCTGCGGCAGATAATTTTGGTGTATCGCATTGGAACACCGTAAAAGAATACATTGATTATTATATTAATAATGGTTACATTGTAATTCTAAACGGAGATATTCTTGAAGGTCTTCAATTTAAGTATTCGGTTATCGCAAAAAAATATCCGGGTTTAATTGAATTGTTAAGAAAACCATATGTTGTTGTTGTGAGAGGCAATCACGATGAAGATGCATTAAAAAAATTAGGCATTTTTTTTGTAAAAGAATTTACTATAGATAAAACGTTATTGGTGTATCATGGAGATGTATATGACCACCCCATGAACACCAAAATTGTTAGTCTGGCCCTACACATTTATAGATGGTTTGAATGCGGAATTGCTTTTGTTTTGGGTAAGGACATGCCCAATAAGATAGCAGACACACCAATTACACCTACAGATCCCAGATATAAAGGCAATAAATCCGAATACATACAGGGTGCAAAAAACCGAGGTATTGAAGAAAACTTTAAAGTCGTTGTTTTAGGTCATACCCATGAACCTGGTTCTTTTGATTATGCCAATGTAAAGGTTTTAAATTCAGGAACATGCCAATGTAATCACTGTATGTGTGTAACTGTAGAAATATATGATAATGGTGATATTAATTCTGAACTCAATGTGGTAAGAGGATGATATGTATAAGAAACACCTGCCAAATCCAAATTTAAAAACTGAAAAAGCTGAAATTATTGTAAACGGAATAGAAGTTTTTACTATTTCTTTTGACAAGTTAGAAGAAATTGATTGGATAGATGCGGATGCTGTGCCTAAAATCAAATTCATATCATTTTTAGAAAACTTAGATAAAAAAATTCATACGACATGGGAAGACGATTGTCTTATATTTGATATTCTTGATCAGGGATTGAGTTTTTATAATAATTTTTATGAGTCAGGGGAAGACGACATATAGTTAAAAAAATAATGCCGACCTGTATATAATATGTTATGGTAGATAAAAGAGATTGTTATATTCAGGGAACATCCTCTCAAATTCAACATTTAATAACACCGAGTGGTATATATATTACACCCGGATATTTTTATCTTTATAATAGCGAGTTAGATGTACCTACCAATGAAGAATATTATATTTTTGCTAATCCCAGTGGGTGCGCGATAACATCTGAAGACGGCAATTATTCAGATTTTCAAGTCGGATCAAACTTTTTTGTTATTGATTCTGAGACAGAATTATTTACAATGGACGATGTTGATGCGCACAAATACATAAAACTTGATTCTGATGTTTATGAAGATACTAAAAAAGTGTCTTGGGATTATGATATTGAATCCAATTCATATACTCCAGTTTTTGATTCGGGAATAATAGGAACATATTTTGTTTTTGATACGGAAACCGCTGTACAAATATCGGAATATCCTCTTGATAAACAAAGTCTGGTTATAGATAACCATAATGAAGATGAAGTATATAAAGTCAGTGCTTATACAACATGGTTAACTACTATAAGTGCTTTTACAATAGGTATAGATGTTGTTGCTGTTGTAGAAGATATTTATGGATATAGACTTAATGGAAAGAATGTAATTTGGTATGAGATTACTAAAACAGATACGGGTTTGGTTGGTACGGCTTTAACAACAACTGTAACTGTTAATGGTGTTGCCCGGCTCGATACACCCTTAGTAACATCAGCAAATTCAGTATATGGTGTGTATTTATATGCAGAGTCTGAAGGGGTTAGATCTGATGTTATTCATATTGATACTAATGGTAGTGTTCAGGGAAAACCAACTGAGACTGTTTTTGAATTAGATAATGCAGGTGTGATATGGAATTCTGCCGAAGCCAGTATTGCTTTAGGTGTTGATATATGGAATGATGCTTGGACTGATACTACCAACAATCTCGTTTCAACGGAATTGACAGAAGATGGTGAACCTCTAACCCGTGGTGATTGGCGTGTCGCAAATCCGGGAATGCGTAGACCACCTCTATCAGATCAATCAGATAAAATAAAAAGTGAACCTTCAGGAATCTATAACGCTTATGATTTTTGGGATGATTATGATCCGTCGCAGACTTATGCATCACCAAGTGGGTTTATGGAAGATAAATTTATTGCCTGTAATGGATTTTGGGGTCAGGTTATAATTACAGGTTATATGTTAAGAACAGCAACTTCTGCGCAACACCAGAATTGTCTAAATAATAGTACAGAGTCATATACAATTTCATACTCTATAGATGATAATGGACCTAATTACGATGGTTGTTCTGTATTTGGTAATAAAGGAAGTTTTGATGATGTTATTGCTGATGCCGATCTTAATTTATATTATGTTTTATATGTTCCCAATCAATTAGTAAGACAATATAATACCATGCCGACACAATCATATTATTTTCGTGGGTTGGCAATGTTTAATTTTTTACAGAGTGGATCTAATGCGCTGTCTCAAAAATATACGTTTTCTAATTTATTTAGTCAAGCTGCATTAATAGGAGATTGATATGACTAGTAGAGATACCGTGGTTGATGTTTTGCGATTTTCAACATCAGAAATACCATCTTTTAATAAGATGAATACTTATAAAAATGCTATATCAGCTTTAATTAAAAATATTGGTATTGATGAGTTGCTGTTGGATCCGTTAGCCGGAGCAATAAAAATAACCGGAACATCTATTAATACATATAAAGTTGGTATTGGTATTAGTAATAATCCCGAAGCGTACTTAACCATACGTGCCGGAAACATAGCCGGTGCGCCATTAAAATTTATCAGTAGTTTTAATAGTTATAATAATGGTCTTCTTACCATACCAGAACCAGGTGCGGTTGAATATGAGGGTACGAATCTGTTTTTTACACCCACTACATTAGCGGGCAGGTGCAATGTTTTATTGAACGGTTATGGATACACCGGAGGTCAGACTGTCGTTGGTGGAACTGCTGTAACAGATACATTAAAACTTCAAGGTACATCTGGTATAGGAGCACCAACATCACCTGCAATTCAGGCTGTAGTTGGTAATAATGGTGCGACCACAGCTTGGACTGTATTAAATAATGGTTGGTTTGGTATAGGTCTTACCCCGGCTTTAGGTCGTTTAGATGTAGCGCCATTGGCCGATGATGGCAGTAACGCCATTGTTGTTACGGGTTCAACAACACATTTGGGTATGATTGTTTTGAGTCAAGAAACTCTTAATACTGGCACAATAAAATTGTACAGTGGAACTGGAACGCCAACATTAGGCGTGCAATTATCCGGTGGTTCGGCTAATTCATATATTAATGGCGGTGGTTGGTTTGGTATAGGTACAGATGAGCCTCAAGGGAATTTGGATATTTTAGCACCACAAGTTACCAGAGAAATAACACCAAATCCAACCGGGACTCTAATTTTAAGGGGATATGGAGACCGGACGGCAAATTATGGAGCAAGTATAATATTTAAAGCACCAAATACAACTGAAATAAATTCACCTACTTTTGCTATGGCTGGTATATATGGGGTTGCTGAGACTACCGATGTTGGCGGTGGTGCAGCCAATGGTGCTTTATGCTTTCATACATCAGCATATTTTCCTGCTCATGGTATATGGCATTTAGAAGAAAGAATGCGGATATCAGCTGCGGGTTATGTTGGAATTGGTACCACATCTCCAGCATCACTTCTTTCTGTTGGTAACAATGCATTTAATGTTGATGAAAATGGTGCGGTTGTCTCATATAATAGTGTTGGTCATGTGTTTTTTACAGGACATCAATCAGGTACATCGTATAACGACAGCATAAACGCCATTTTTGAAGCCATAACTGATAATGATTCTGCTACTGATAGTAATACATTTTTTAGAGGCATTAAAAATTCTGCAGTGACATTTAGTGTTAGGTCTGCGGGTATAGGTTATTTTGCTGACAGTGTTGGAATAGGCACGTCCAATCCATCAAGTAAATTACAGGTCGTTGGGTTATCGCCATACACATCAAACACCGCTGCTAAAACAGCGGGTCTTTCCGTGGGAGCATTTTATTACCACGCTTTGGATAATTATAATAATAATTATGTAGTTTGCGTTGTAGTTTAAACAAAATGAAACTAAAATACCAAACCAATACCGATAACGCCGCACCCCTACTTGAGATTAATCCCAAAAGGAATGTCATACTCATTGATTATGCCCCTTTTTATAAAAATAATCAACCCATAGTAACTACGGAATTTATGGCTACAGTTTCAGGCGTTGCTCCAGAACTATATATTGAACACGATTATCTTCAAAGTTCTCATGTTCTTATCACTGATAAACTCACTGATGTTGGCGATAGACTTTATTATCAATATCAACCTAAATTTGATGTTTCAAAAATAGAAAATATTTTAGTTAGAGATGGAGATGGATTACCCGTAGAATACAAAACCGAATATGCAAATTTAGCCCTACCTTCTGGTGTTGATTTTGAAACTTTACCTCTAACATTTTTAGACAATAAAGCCACGTATTGTGACTATCTTGATGGTATATCTGTATTAGGTATTGAAGATAATGAAAACGTGTATATGTCTTTAGATGACGCCTCGCATTTTACAGCGGATCAAAAATTTCAAGCTTTTCGATATTACGGTAAATGTCTGAGTCAAGGTGTAGTTGATTATGATAAATCTTATTTTTTAGAATCAAATAAAATATCATTTTATATTTACATAACTTCAGCAACCGAAAATTATGAACATAACATTTTAACAGCGTCAAACAATGGTTATATATCATATAAAGTTAGTGGTGGAACTGATAAAAACTATTCGTTAATTGTTAACACGTCTACTGGTAATGAAGAATTTTTTATATTTCCTGAAAGATGGTATAGAGTTGATTATTACTATGAGTTGAATAAAACTTCAACAATTACTGTAACACCCCAAATAGATGGAAATTTGCCCGTGTTATCGTTTAAATATTTTTCTACCGCAGGCGGTATATCGGTGTTTGATGGAAGTATATGGACGTCATATAATTATTCCGTAACAACATCAATAGTTGATAATGAAGGTAATAAATGGTTTGGAACATTGGGTAGTGGTCTTTATAAATTTGATGGCAGTACATGGACTAATTATACAACATCAAATAGCGATTTAATTAATGACATTATAGAATCAATGATGGTGGATAATGATGGAAATCGATGGTTTGGTACTTTAAATGGTATATCAAAATTAGATGTAAATGATGTTTGGACGACATATCAACCATTTCCATCAACATCGGCTATTTCTATGGCTGTAGACACTGAAAATAATAAATGGTTTGGTATAGCTGGTATTGGTGTTATTAAGTACGATGATGTTAATACAACAACTTATGATATAAATAACAGTGGATTGGGTACACTGAATGTAACTAGTATCGCAATAGATAGTAACAACAATAAATGGTTTGGTTGTGGAATGGGTGCTCATAGATTAGACAATGAAGGAAATTGGACAACGTTTACCGCAAATCCAGCAGGTTTAATTGGTAATATAGTAAACAATATAACAATCGACAGTGAAGATAATATATGGTTTGGTACAACACTTGGTGTTTCCGTATTTGATGGCGCGAATTGGACAACATACACCACAGCGGACGGATTGGCAAATAATGATGTTAGGGCAATAGCAATAGATGATAATGGTACTAAATGGTTTGGGACGTATGGTGGCGGCATATCTAAATTTAATAATATAAATTGGATAACTTATGATACAGTAGATGGTTTATACAATAATTACGTGAACTCAATAGCAATAGAAAATATAGTGACAACAAACACTGCCACTATTAATTCGACTGTATTTGATGACATCGTAACTGATGATTCAACCACTGTTATACTTAATATTGAAAACGCATTTTTATTTTATTTATCATTTTTTAGTAAGGTCTCAGAAACAAATTCTGATATAACTGATCCCTTATTTGTTGATAGATATAGTACGATTTTGAATTGGACTGATACGTCAGACACGGCCAATTATTACCGAACCCGATTACTATTTAAGGATAACACACCAAAAACTTTATATTATGATGCGTGGCTTCGCGATGTAAATGGTGAATTGAGACTTATTCAAAATCAAATCGAAGAAATAGTTCATGTTCCAATATATAAACAGGCAATGGATATATTCACAAATGATTGGATTTGGGATATAACATCAAAACAATTAATGTTAGTTGGTCCTTTATCTGATACAGAATCCACAACGTTTTACATACAACCTCTAGAAAGTGAATTTATGCGTGTTCGCATGATAGACGACGAACACATAATAATAACCAATAACACATTTGATCATGATTACTATAATGAAACTCTGCCTTCGGGTATGGGTGGGGATATAAATCAGTTTTATTACACTATATCAGAGTATGATAAAATGCCATTTATAAGAGGTATTAATTCTTATACGTCATCGTCTTATGTAAAGGTTATTAAAGAACGCGCCGTTGTAATTAAACCCTCAACATTTCAAATCCAGCCGTTTTATTTTTATGAAGGTGTGTATCCAGAATATGTTATAGAGAACATGCCCGAAACTATTAGATATGTTGATTCAGCGGGAATTCCTAAAGAAGTCGTTATTAATGATGTTCACAATTATACGACAACTCGCGGTATTAATATTTATATTAATGGAAAACTTATTGATAATGCTGATATCATAAACTATGACTTTGAAGAAGGCTCAATAACAATTAATCATTTACTTTCACATGATACTGTAATCGAGGTAACGTACTTACGTGAATTAAATGGTTATGTTCCCCCGTATCCTGTTATGGATCACAGAGTTTGTGGTGATTTATCATATAGATTTTATATCAGACCTTTGAGTCGTAATAGAATAGATGAAGATACCACCGAGAGAGTATGTTATAGAAATTTAGTGGGTGGTGTAGCGACAGGTGATTATGTTAGTTGTTGGAATAATTTATCCATACCCTCAGGTTACGATGATTCGACTCGATATCCCATTATACCTTTAGCTGATGTGTCAAGATTTACAGATTATGAAATTGTTGATATATTTGAATTAGGTGGTGGCGTTAAAGAAGAATTTAAAACACTGTATAAAAAATGGAGAAGTTTTTTAGATGTGGGTTTGGGTGTGGATGGTAAAGTCGTTCCTGTATCCATAGTTTTTGTTAAAATTGATAGCACGATAATAACAAATCTTCAAAACTCTTATTTTGAAACTTATGAAGAAACTATAGCATACATTAGAGAATCTGTAAGCAAATACGTGTCTGCTGGTACATTACCGGTTATAATTGATGAGAATAATAACGAAATATGAAAATACTAGATAATATAATTTCAATATTTAATACAAAACAGCGTGAACTGATTGATAATTTAATGGATAGTGCCGTATATAATAAAACCATTAAATGGCGTGAAGTATTCAATAAAAAACTTGATGAGAGATTGGCGCGAATAGATAATGTCTTGACATTAGAACGTGTAAATAAAAGAAGTAAAATAGAGAAAAGGAAAATAATTGAGCAATTGGAAGATATTATATTAACTTTTACAGCACTCGGTTATGAATATGATACTCTGAGATCTACTGTTAATTTACATGAAATGTTGAAAAAAGATAAGGTAAAAACAACATATAATATCGCGCGGGATCAAATTTCTGTATTATATAATAACGTGCAAAATTATTATGGACGAAATATTAGTATTATAGATGGTGTTGTGGAATTGCAACCCGAAATTGTTATAGAGCATCGGATTCGTGGTGCCAGTGCAACTTATTTTCCAGAAAACATCATACAACGCATAGGAAATGAACCAACCGCTGAAAATTTAACATCAGGAACCGATGCTGATTATTGGTTAACAGAAATTCTAACCCGCGAAAAAAATGAAACCGGTGCTTATGTTGAGCTTGATTATTTTGGTACAATTGATTTCAATACATTAACTTTAAATGCGGCTGGTAAATATCCTATTAAATTAACCAACATCTATATATATCAAAATGATGTATGGGCTGAAATAGACTTTGCTGGTAAAAATACAGGTAAGGTTATAACCGTGGTAATGGTTAATGAAAATGGTAATTCTAAAAAATTTCAAGCCAGCAAAATAAAATTAAGAATTGTTCAAGAAACGGAAATATTTTTATGGGAAAAAACAATAACAAATGAATTGCAGATTTTAGATAACACAGACACTGAACATAATAAATCCATTATTAATTTGCTTTATAATGATACCTACGATATGTATACAAATCAACATCTTACCAATGTCTATAACTATATGTTTGGTTTATATTATGTTAGAACAACATTGAAAACCTACACATCTGATAACAAAGGTTATTTTTATTCGCGGCAATATCCTATAACCAATCAGTATCAATATGTAGAAGTAAAAGCTACAACATATAGTCCAGAACATACTAATATTGAATATAATATTTTACAACATAATGGCGAAAGGGCCGATTTTGGAACAATAGAAAATAACACGAAGATGCAAATAACTGACAAATTTGATATTACAGAAAATTTAAATGGTGATAATACCAATAAATTGGTTTTACAACATTATCCTATTATAGATAAAACACTTTATCCTATAACATGTATTATAAATGATAGAACAGCAATTATGATGAAACAATTCATAGACAATAATCAATTACAATTTATTGTTAATGGAGATTATCTTTATTTTAATAAAATATTGTTAACAACAGACAATATAGAAATACAGTACTCGCATAGAAGCGACTATTTTGTCGTTGAGTGTATATTATCGTCATCTTCTGCTTTTTATACCGTAGATACACCTAAAATAAAAAGTTTGGAATTGGAGTTTTCATAATGTTAGATTTCTTAGAAAAAATTGTAACTAATAGTGATAGGCAATATACTTTAATCACCGATGCTTTAAAACAAGAGATAGTAAATATTACTTTGTTTTATGGTCGTGTTAAGTCTTCATTTTTATCCGAAATTAATGATGTTGTTTCTGAAACAGTACCTTTATCATCATATTATAATAATTTTTTAGAAGCTTGCGAAAACGATGCGAGATTACTTCGGCATGCTCTAGAACAAGTACGAAATAATATTTTATCATCTTGGAATATTTCCGAACCCGAAATATTAATTACAAATGTTATTTATGACGAAAAATTTCAAACTGAATTTGATCAAGCTGTTATAGTTAACGATACGATTGTCTTACCATCAACAGCAAGCAATAGTGTAAAAAGTAATTTAAAATATGCGCCTGAGATTAATAGTTATACATCCAATTCTAAAATTTTACCATTTTATGGAAAAGCATTTGGTTGTTATATTGAAGAAAATGCTAACGGTGAGGATGGAATACGATATACTGGCAACGATGGTAATATCATTATTGATGGTCTAGATACATATGTAGAAGTTGAAGCTGTTGTATTGGACGAATCGCGGGCTGATACAATATATTTTTCTGAAGTTTCTGATGATCCATTAACCCTAACCACAACTATTAAATTAATATTTGATAAACCCATAGCAATTAATAGATTTCAAATTAAACCCTATAACCGCGCATCAAACACGTATTATAGAATAGTCGATGTTAGGATTAGTGATGGTGAAAAAACATATCCAGTAAAATTTAAAGAAACAGCTGTTGTAACAGATACTGATATTGTCATTGACCCTACACTATTTTTTGTTGATGGGAAAATAAAAACTGTTTATGTGGTGTTGCGCCAATACACAGGATATTATATTAAGTATATGCTGGCATCGTTAGTGGTTGGTAATAAAACGTTATATTTTGATATATCTAACCCCTCAGAAGTAGAAAAAGCGTATAAATTTAAAAATACCGGCAATGCCATTATCAATATGATAAAAACCGCTAATTCATGGGTTATGAGTTATTGGATGCCGGCAGTAACATCTAAAATATTACCAGTATTAGATATAACTAAAGGTGATGGTGGTTATGTTTTTATCCCCACAATAGAAAGCAAAAGGAAACGATATTCAATAGGTATTACTGATATAGATCTTCAATATCATACATATGCCGATGTAGCTGAAAAAGTTAGCAATAGTATTGATATCCCAGAATCCACTACAGGGATATCTGTAGATGCTGACTTTGAAGGTGATGTTTCGTTTTATCTGTCGTTTGATGATGGTTTGAGTTGGAATCAGGTTATACCGTTGTCTCGAAAGACTGTTGTTGAATCTGAATACAAAATACCTCAAACATTATTTATAAATAGTTTTTTATCTTTAACACGAAAAAATAATACATTAACTGGTGATAAAGCATTTATTGATACAGATAGTTTGTCTTTACGTGTAAGATTTGTTCTGAAAAAAGATAGTAATATGAATAAAACACCAAAAATATATGATTGGAGTCTAAAATATAATTATGATGAATTTTATAAAGATATTTAATGAAAACCTAAATACTATTAAATCCATTTCAACTAATTTATACACCAATATTAAGGATTTATATGCACGGCAACAAAAAAAGGGCGCAGCGTCATTTATAGAACTATCTGGTATAGAACCAATAAGACCAGATTTTTCTGATGATTTTCAAGATAAATCTATGATCGCTACAGAAGATGGTGTGATTCGCGATAAATGTGGATATACTCTAGCATATAAAATCTTACCAATAAAATTTAAAACTGATTATTACACAGCATCTTCTCATCAAATGCAAATACCTAATGGTCATGCTATACCAGGAAGCAGGTTTTCTAATATCTTTACAGATGATATAGGATTTTGGGGTTATGTTGTTGATGATGGAATATCTGTTGATACATCGTTTCAATTGGATCTGTATGAAGAATCATCTATAAATAAAGTTCAGTTGTCAACATTAAATGATGTTGCAATAAACTTATATATAAAAAATAGCAGTGTTTCTGAATGGCAATACATTGGCGAGTCCGGTGGCCGTGAACATTCATGGACATTTTTAAAAAGTAATGCCACGGCACTGCGTTTTGATGCTGTAACGGCATATTTAGGTATCTACCATGTACAATGTGGTCTTGCCACACATGTTGCTGAAGGCATGCTTAGAAGTAAATGGTTTACATTTAATGAATTACACAAACTTATTATTGAACATGAGAGTGACATGCCGGTCGGAACAACACTAACATTTGATTGTTATTTACAACATCCGGCACAAACTGATGTATTACCAAGTGGATATATACCCATACCCGATACTATTGAAGAATTATTTGATGATGTGGGTTACGAACAAAATGGTGAAGTCATACCATCTATTGTTGTTAGATATGATGAGGGTTGGATTGCTGACATAAATGGAACTGATTATCCACTACCAAGTGGTTTGTACCCCCCTCCTGCTGATGATATGGATTGTTGGACATTTACATATCATGACGATAATTTTTATGTTACAGATAATAATGATGTTGAACATGTGGTTGATCATGGCTATGTACCTATACCACCCCCAAATGTTACGGGTTGGAATAATGTATTTTGCAATAATTGTTTTTTTCAAGCCGTTCATGGTGGAATAGGTGGTGGTGCACCAATAACTGTTTACAATGAATCTGACAATATATCCATGATTGGCGCGGTTCAAGACGAATTAAATGAAAAGGATTGTGATTATGCCGAAGAACTTATCAAATAATAAATATCTCAAGAAAATATTTGTTGTAGGAAATATAGATTGGATAGAAGGACCAACAGATGGTGTTCAGGCCCTACCAAGTGGATACATACCCGATAGTCTTAAAATAAGATTGGGTTATAATCAATTTGAAGAAATCGATACCTATGATTATGCATATAGAACAATTACAGTTCAACCATCAGGTGTAGTGGATTCGCCGAGTTGTGGTATAGTTTCAATTGATACTGAAATATATAAAAATATTGAAGATATTAGCGAGGTTACTATAGGTTACAATGGTTCAGTTTTATCAAAAAACAGTGACTATTCAATAGAAGTTGTTTATGATGAGGATGATGAGGAAAAACCATGTGAGCGTTTATTGCGACGTTTAGAATACAGCAATAGCCCTGGTGATGCTGACATATCAGATTTTAATTGTTTGGTTTTGGCCATAGAGCGTATACCTGTAAAACAACTACGCACGTTTGTTGATCTTGAGGTAGCCAAAGATTTATATATTGAAGGTTTGCTTCGTCCTAGTATAGGTAATGGATTAGTGCTTAAATATAGACACGCCATACGAACTAATATGGTTAATAAGGATGTATCTACAACTATAGATTATGACACAACTGGTTATTTTGACGAAGACGATGTTTTTATAGTTCAGGGTTTAAAAGGTGTGAATTTAATAGAGTTTGAATATTTTCTCGAAGATATTCCAGTACAACCTGTTATTTATATAGAAGATTTGCACATAACTAACGCAATTCATTTTGCTAAACCCTATTATTTAAGAAGAACATATGCCTCGGTGCCAGAAACATGGGAATATTGTATTAATGATGATTCTATAACATATGATAATACAACAGGATTGACTTTGTGGTGTAAGTACGCTGTCAGCGCAAATAAAGAAAATAAAATATCTGTACTTGTACGATTTAAAACAAATAATACTGACATTACACCAGTATTAAGGAATTATAAATTGACTAATGTTTTTGATTAAGTGTAAAAATTCATTATTTTGGTATATAATATAATATGTACAAAACACAAAAAATTTATTTTCAGAAAAATTGGACACTGAGTCCAACAAAATGGAATTTTTTTCTTGAAAATTTAGATTCAGATTTAACAGCATTAAACGTGGAGATGAATGATTTATTATCGCCATCGGGTGTGTTTTATACAAATATAAGTGGATTTCTTGAAGATGCTGATTTTTTATATGATGGTTATTGTGAACCCTCTGGAGCTTATTGTTCTGGTGTATATGGTAGTGGTATTGATTTTGCTGACGTTGTCGAAAATATGTACTGTGAATAGGTAAAACTATGAATTTATTAAAAATAAGAGATTATACAGTTCAAAATTTGTCTCAGTTCTCATCAACATTTTTAAATCAAGTATTTGATGATTTTTCTAATAGTATAATAATGATTGTGTTATTATTAAAGAAAATAATAAAAAAACACAATGATCAGATACTGATAATGAATAAGGGTATGGATTGGATTACGGCACAACATGTAAACATGATTATGGATAGTCATACTATTACAGCCAACACCTCACCCGTAACTCAAACTGATATTGCTACTGATACTCTGTATAGCACCATAACTTTAGCTACAACTAATGTAAGAGAAAGTAAAATTCATCGCTATGTTGATGATTATGGGTTCCAAAAAGCAAATCCATCTAATATTATAACATATTCTCAAGATAGAATTAGTTGGTTGGATAATGAAGATCTGTCTATACTCATTAATGGTAATGACGATGTATGGTCACTAACTACTGATGTTAGTTCTATTTATATTAAATTGGTTATACCTGATGATGATAATTATAAAGCATCGGGGTTTTTGCTGTATCCATTCGCGGGTACGCGTATAGATGAATTGGATTGGTCAGACCATACAATAGGAAGTACGCATACTATTTACATCAACAGTGTTTATCCATATAATTATATAAGAGAAATGGATTTTGGTAATGTTTTGATAGTTAAACTAACCGGCGTTTCAAATGGAGATGGTACTTATACTTACATGATGAAAAAAATAGATATTTATAAGTCTACATATCTAACCACCGGAACTATTACTTATAATATTGGCCCTTGTAGTAATGGAATCGCTGATATTACTATAAATGATGATTATATTTTAACACAATTAAAGTCTAGCAGTGATGATACGTTTCTCATCAAAATAAGCGATTCCGATACAAGTGAAGAATATTATAACTCCGCCATAGATACGTACCCAGTAACTACACCTATACCCGGTAATGGCACTAATGATAAAATACTAACACTGACATTAAATAAAATAAGTGGTTATACACCTGTAATAAAATATATAGATGTTGTGGAGGTTGAATGAATAACGACGAAGATTTTTTGACAGCTGAAGAATTTAAAAAATATAAATGGTTTGTGGCTGAACAATATCGAAATATAGGCGCATTATACGAATTTTTAAAAAAAGACTTCGAATTGTGGAAACCATTAGATAAAACTTCTACTACACCTAAAGATTACAAAAATCTTATTGATAGAATGAAACAACTTACGCAGGCTCTGAGTTTTATGGATAGCAGACTCAAAAATATAGAGAAAAAACTGAATATTGATTTTAGAGGTGTGGATAAAAAATGACTGACTATTTAACTAAAGCAGAATTTAATGTTTATAAAGCCAATACCGACAAATCCATAAAAAGCATAATATCCCAAATTGCGGGCTTGCAGAACCAATTCAATGACATTGACTCCGCAAGCCCGGCTGAGTTTAATAAGTTTAAAACGTTAATGGAAGCACGTATTAAAGTTATTATCAATCAACTTAAACAACTTAGAGAAACATAATCTATGTGGAAATGGCTTTGATAAAATCTGGAAATTCACTTTCCAATCCCTCTTCACATTTTCTTATGGTTCTACCCAAAATATCTACCTCAAGACTTAACATGTCCTTTTGTTGTGAAACTTTTGCCACATCCGTACCTAATATTATACCATTTCCAGTCAGTACATCCAATTGTATGGATTTAGAAAAATATTTAACATGAAGATTTTCTAAATCACTAACAATTAAATCAAAAACCCGTTTTCTGTTTGCGTATTTAATTTCCAATGCCAACCTCCTTTTTTATGACTTCTTTCAGTTTAGCCAGCGTCAACTCATTGGCTTGATACATAAGTTCTAATTGTGATATCTGCGCCGCCATCTGGCCCGCAGCTTCCCCTTTTACCTGACTTTCCTTAAGCACCTTGATTAAAGCCGCTGATACAAACAAATCAGCTTCAAGATCTACAACTTTTTCTTCAAGTCTTGCTAATACTTTACTGTCCATTACCCTCACCTCCTTTTGATGTGCATTTTTCTCTGATTCCATTTTTAACATACGGTGTATATAAACCTCTATTATCCGGGGTTAATTTATTTAATTTAGCTAATGTTATTTTTCTTTTCCATGTTATACCTTCTTCATTATTGACCCCCATCAGTAGTTGTGATGGTTGAGATGCGGTTTGCATTTTATGAACTGAAAATTCGCTCGCACCCATGAAAGAACCGTTAATAATACGTTCTCCATACGGAACATCTACATTAAAAGAATTGTGAAAATGGCCGCAATGCATAAAATGTATCATTAAATTAAATAACTGCACTATTCGTGTATGTGTTCTTTCCAATCCATAATACGGAACGCCCATCCAACCCCGAACTTCATTTCCATGCATTATCAAATGTGTCCAATTTGGGGCCTCAGGAAGCCTAAATACCATCATATTGGACTCGGATATGATAAACTCCACATTACCTATATTTTTCAATCTTTCGCTCATTAAACGGTATAGAACGTAATCCCAATTAGATCTATATGACATTTCACCTTTTTTAGATGAACCTCTACCGTGATTACCAGCGACACAACGCCATATCATTTTACAATCTTTGGGAAGACTTGCCATAACTGGAAGTATAAAGTGTTTAATTATAGCTTCTGATCCTTGTGTTACTTGATCTATTAAATCTAAATCAATTTTACGACCTTGGCCGGGAAAAATATTTTCTCCGGTGCAAATATCTCCAAGCGCGTTTATATTTAATACGCCTAAAGATTTTTTACTAGAGTATTCTTGCACATGCGCAACCACATCCTCTGCAAGTTTTTTAATGTATTTTATAAATATGCTGAAGTTGTATACTGATAAATTCGCCACATCATCGCCTTTAACCAATTCCCCTATATGAACATCTCCAAATTCCAATATCACACTACTTCGTTTTTTAGTATACTGTTTGGGTTGTATTGGTTTTATTGTATATATAGGTGGCAGAGGTGTAATACGTTTTTCTATTTCTCTGACGAGTAATTCTCTCATATTAGATAAATCTGCGATTATCTTTTCTTTTCTCTTATTTTCCCCTTCAAGGTACTTATACATAGGATCTTGTTTTCTTAAAGATTCGCGCACAACATTTGTTATATTTGTCATTATTTCTCCTATATTATTCTGATTTTTATTGAAAACTTTTTATCGACTTTAGCAGACAATGTCGCACATTTTTCTATGGTTTCCTTTTTACCATAGTAGCTTTTACCATCTTCAACTTTTATTGATGATACATGAGAATGGATATAACCGCCAATAGCTCTTACAGTTATATCAACTTTTTTCTTCCGCAATTCCTGTAAAATATCATGTAATGTGTATAATTTTTTAGGATTTTCTTGGAATAATGCGCTGATTTTACTAAATAGTGTTGATGTTGATAGTATCTGATCAATTGTCATTATAAATCTTCGCTCCTTTTACTAAATAAATTGGTAAATTATCATGTTTAATAATAAGTCGCGTTTCTATTCCTTTTTTATTTAATAGTATTTGTTTTTTTAATAAACCTTGTTTTTTACCATAGATGTTAGAGTGCCCCATATATGGTAATTCTATTCTGCTCACGCTTTCTAATGCGCGTTGGATTGTTAGGGAGTTTATTAATATATTACGACTTTCTAATTCTTTGCAAATTTCTTCAGACGTGTAAACCCGATTTGGGTATTTATCTAGTACAGCGTAAATAAAAACATTGGCTGGTATTTGTGTTTTTATATTTGGATCTATTTTATCAAATTCACAATTTTTTAGTGATGTTACTAAAGCATGTAGTGTTTCGGTTCGACTCGAATAAAAAGCTTTGTTACCAAAAATGAGATGATGAGGTTCAAAAAATCTGAGATTATCATGCATTTTTTTAAATGTTGGATATAAAGATTTAAGCATTTTTACAGAAAATATTAGGTCCGGATTTTTTACAAACATTGACACACATTCATTTTTTAATTTGAGTCTTTCTGATATAATTTCTTTTTTATTACGATTTAGTGATAATGTTAATGACATTGATTCTCCTTTAAACACATATTTATGTATTCACAGTTTCGACATTTTTCGTCTCTACCATAACCTATTAAACACCAATACTTATACTCCGGTTTAGATATTTTTCTTTCGGAATATAATTGCCTTATTTCATTAATAGTATAATAGGGATGATAATCACATGGCGGAATAACGCTATTAAATATATAATGACTAAATAAATTCACGCGTTCGGTTATATCATCGATCTTGACATCGCTTAAAGTCTCATCATATAAAACACAACCATCCTTAATAGTTATATTAAATTTTGTTTTGGCGCAACTCAATCTGTTTATATATATTATTTCAGCCGAGTTAAATTGAGATAATATAGTTAAAGAAAACCCCACTTCAATTAAGTGTTCCGTAACTGGGTTTCCAATATTTGTATTATCTCCAAAAACTGTTGTTATGTCACGTTTAGTTGCTATGACATAATATTTTTCATTATCATTGAATTCGCCTTCTATACTTATACCATTTATATACTTAAAACCTATTTCCGCATATGGTGAAGATAATTCACTCTCAATTATGGCATTGTTATATTTTAATGCGTTTAAATATTCTTCTTGCGGTTTAAGTATTAATGAATTGTCTGGATCTTTAATAGAATAATAAAGATTTCTCAAACAACGACCATATACACCATTAATTGTTAATATACTCAAATCCTTACATTTTATCATTAAAATGGCAATCCCCCATTAAATGGATCAGCACGACGTTTGGATTCGTTTTTAGTTTCGTATTTAGCCACTACCTCACTCCTATCTACTTCTTCCATATAACTACTATCAGTTCTGAATTTAAAGTACGCACGACCTTTAAAACTGCCTTCCTTGTTCTTTGCAAAATCCATTTCTAGATACGGCATCCTTACAGGACCGAATTCATTGCGAGTTTCCCATGATACAATACTATTAGAATCATAATGGAGATCCTGATATAATAGTAAAAGTAGGTCTGAATCATAAACAATACCACCAGTTTCTTTAACATCTAAATATGTAGGTCTTGTTCCATATGCTGATAATTTACGTAATTCTAGTGTTGATATTATTGGCATATTATATTGAACTGTTAGTCCTTTTAAACGTTTACTTGTATCTTCTGCTCTTTTGCGAGCATCTTCATTTTGAAAATCTTGTAATACATGAAAATGGTCAATAATACCTATAACTGTTTTGTCGTGGTATTTGTTTTTATAATAATTAACGTATTTTTCCAACGCTAAAGTAGTAGAGCCGTCAGTTATATCTTTTATTATTAATCTTTCAGACAGAGCATGCATTTTTTTCCAAGATTCCGAGAATTTGTTTCGTTTTGCATCATTATTCCATATTTTGTGTTTGGCTCTACGAACATCGTTAATTGATAAATAATTGGTATCGTCTATATTTGAAACCGACATCAATGATATAAAACTTGATGTCATTTTCGAAAATGCGTCGTCTATAGACATAAGAATTATTATTAAATCGGGATTACTAATAAGCAATTCATAACTAAGTGCACGTAAAAATGAACTTTTTCCGCAATTTGAATCAGCCGCAATACCAATAAAAGACGCTTCTCTTGGAAATCCTTCAGTTACTTCTTGAAATCGTTTGAACCTTCCACAATTTAAACCCGTTTTTGCTTCATGTGAACATAATTTTTCGAATTCTATAAGGCGTTCTTTGTATTTTTCTGATGATGTTGCAGTTACCTCGTGACCTTCTTGTAACACTATGGCTTCTTCACTGATTGATTTAAGTTTAGCTGTTAAAGATTCTAAAGATTTACACCTCTGTATTTCTTTTAATGTTTTACCTCTAAATTCTGCAATTTCTTCATGGTGTTTAAAATCTCTATCACCAATCAACATTTTTATTTCAGCGTTTATTGTATCGTATGGTATATCAGTACGAGCACTAAGAGCGTTTGCCATATTATATTGAATAATAGGCGATTTTTCCATATAGATAAATGGTATCATTTCCTTACATATTCTTTCTTTTTCATAATGAAATGGGTATTTAGCTAGTTTATACTCAAACGGATTCATTGTTTTGATATTGTTAAAATCTTCTACAGTCTTGACTTTGAAAAAATCATCAGGATCCATACTATCCGGTAGAATTTTTATTTTTATATCAAAATATCTATATTTAGAACATGCTTCTATAGCGCGTTCCAGACCTATGTTTCCTCCTTCATCATTGTCAAACATCAGGTTAAGACTGAATATATTATTTTTCTTTAATAGATCCAAGTGACTGTAATCAGCTTCATCAGTTAATGCCACACCACCTAAAGCAACGACATTTTTGATACCTTTTTCATAGAGTGTAGGTACATCACCATAACCTTCGACTATCCACATATCCGTATAATATTTTTTGGCAATGTGAAAGTTGTATAATATGTTACCTTTAGTATAAATGGGACTATTAAGACTATTAAAGTATTTTATTGGTTTTTCTTCAGATTTACTTCCATTTTTAACCCATAATTCAAATTCCTTTTCGTAAGTCGTATCGCGGGCCGCAAATCCAACGGGATTACCACCAGAATTACAAATTATGAATATTAAGTTCTTTCTATTAAATATTCTTTTGCTTGACAGTTCTATAGAATGAAGATATTCTACAGACCATCCCATATTGGTCATAGTGTTTATATACTTTTCATATGAGTCTATGGCAGTTATTTTTAAGAGTTTTGCCGTATCTACAGACCAATTACGTTCTGCTAAATATTTGTATATTATGGGTGTGTGTTGTGATTGTTCATCAGATTTATCTAAAACGCTCATTAGAACCGTTGAGGCGTCCTTGTATGCTCTGTAACGAGTATATTTTTCTTTATCGTCATCGCTCATTTCTTCTTCATCAAGAACGATGTTAAATTTCTTTGCCATCGTCGGTAATGTTATTTTATAAAAGTCACTACCTTCAATAGGAAGTCCTTCAATGTGATGTGCTAGCGTGAACACTGAACCGGATTGAGAACAGCCGAAGCAATGATAGACAGCGGTGTTAAACGGTACAATATGGCACGACGGATCCTTATCTTCATGTAAACCCGATTTACACCTCCACATGCCTTTATCATTAGGAACTATGTGTTGGTGTTGAATCATGTATTCACTAAGTTTATTGGATATTTCTTGAATAGCATCCTGTGTTTTCATTTCAATCCTTTTTGCGCCCACGCCGTTGAGATTAATTTGGTTTACGACGACAACACTGACATTTATTGTGTTCTATGATATATTATATACCAAAAATTCGAAATTGTAAAGAAAAATACTTTACAAAGCCATTTTTTATGTATATAATATATATAATGAATAACATAACGCTAATGTCAATTATTGGTGATAAATTCAATATACCAAATAATAGTAACTTTAAAAAAATTGCGGCTTACATTTTCTATAAAAGATTACGTAATAACAACGTCTCTATAGATGCGTTATTATCAAGATTTAATAAAGATAATGAAGTTGAAAATGCAATCAATAGGGAAATAATATTTAATTTGTATGAGTTTGTTTCAACCTATAATGATAATATAATATGTGTGGCGTTGCCGTACAAAACAAAATATAATGGAAGCTTAATTAATGATACATTTGATTTAATCAGTACAAATACTGAAAATGAACATAGTATTTATATTATAAATTTTTCACCATACGCTATATTTAACACTAAACAACTTGATAATATTTTTAATATTTGCGGAAATGTATTTAGAATGGAGTTTAACAAGGAACTATCTAATATAAAAATTTTAAACGTGTTAAATAAAAACATCCTAATAATATGATTAAAAAATATGAAGATGCTTGCGAGCAAACGCTCAACAAAACAAATAATTTAAATTTTATACTATTTTATTTACGTATTGTAAAAAATTACACATTTAAAGATATTGAAGAACGTATGGGTATTTCTCAGCATGCGACATGGCATAGACTAGAATCAGTATATAAAAAAATATATAAAAATACAGCAGATGAAAACATATCAAAATGAGGGTTTATCAAAAAGAAAATATGGTGTTGAACAAAATCAAATACAGCCAATTAGAAATGATACAAAGCTTGACGATTTGGCAAGTAGGATTTTAAAAAAAGTTCAACAGGGGGATAATATGAAAAAGGCAATAGAATTTGGCATTATAGGTGTTGGGCAAGCCGGCGGACGACTATCAGGTCAGTTCGAGAAATTAGGATATAAATGCTTAAATATTAATACATCTGAACAGGATCTTGCTGAATCACCAACTACAAATAAACTTGTTATAGGAAACAAAATAGGTGCGGGCCGTGATTTAAAAATTGGCGCTGAGGCTATAAATACATATAAAGCGGTAATTATAAATAAGGTTGTAGGAACATTTGGAAACCTAAAACAAATTATTATTTGCTGTGGTAGTAGCGGTGGTAGTGGTGGCGGCGGCGTAATAAATCTCTTACGAATACTCAAAGAAAGTCGTTACTCTTGTGGTGTAATTACTACACTACCACTGAACAGTGAAGATACGAGATCAAAAAACAACACATTAATTGTTCTTAATGATTTGGTTAAGTATTCTATCGCAGAAAAAATGTCACCTTTTATTATAGTTGACAACGCCAAGATAGAAAAAAAATATCCGGGACTATCAACATTAGAATTCTGGAATAAAGCCAATGACGATGTCGTAAAGTGTTTTAATTTGTTTAATGTACTAGCGGCTAAGTCTTCTAGTTATACAAGTTTTGATCCTGCTGATTATACAAAACTCATTCATTCTGGCGGCTGCATGATATTTGGACAGATGACTATAGATGGTTCAATTAGCGAAGGCACATTAGCGGAAAGTATAAACAAAAACATAGATAGTGGTTTATTGGCTGATGGATTTAATTTAATGGAAGCTACGCATGCTGCATGTGTGATTATAGGTTCAAAGGAACTTCTTTATAAATTACCTAGAGCAGCTGAAGAAAACGCCTTCCAGTTATTAAATCAGTTGCTTGGTAGTGGCACGATATTTAAAGGTGTTTATGAACTGCCGCAGTTAGACCACATAGAAGTAATATTTATGATTGGTGGATTAGGTCTTCCAGGTGTAAGAATTAAGAGTTTGGTTAAAAGCACTAAAGAAGAAGTTGAACATTTGGAGAAAAAAGCACCTCTTAGAACAGTTGATGACATTCTCAAGGATATGGACTGATCATGGGATTTTCAGTGATTCGGTCTGGTAAAGAATACTATTTACACGTTTGTAAGGGCCGGAGAAATGGAACAATTTATCATTTTTCATCCAATCCAACTGATGCTATAGATATGCCTGACGGTTATAAAGTTGGATTTGGATGTAAAAGTAAAATTCCATATATCAAAAAAATACAAAAATTGGAGAAAACGCAATCATCAGCAGATGATATTGATGAGTGGTTCAAGAATAATACTGTATGATAAATAAAAATATAACATGTCTTGTTTTTAAAGTCAAAGTTTCTAATAAATTATATCCTATTTTGGAACGTTTGTATAATAAATGTTTCATAGAAGTCAAGAGGATGATTAAAAATAGAAATAAATCGAGTTCTAAATTTTACAAAAAAATACCTTGTGTGGTTGCTAAAAGTTTAATTTCAAAATATCAGAAAAATAAAAAATGTCGTGTTGTTAAAAATTTAGTTATTCCAATTTGTGGTGATAAGGGGAAACAAATTAAAATAATAGAAAACGGTATACGAATTCCATCATTGTTTAAAAAAGAAATAATTCCTATAACATTTCTAAAACCCATTACTGGATTTATACGTCAAGTTGAATTTTTTAAAAGAAATAATATTTGGTATATGTCTTATTCTTATAATACACCTATAGTTAATACTTTTATTAGCCCTGATAATTTTATTGGTATTGATCGTAATTCTGTTGGTAATGTTGTTGCTATTGCTTTACCTAATGGTAATACTAAATTAATAGGACCAGATACATCAAGAATAACAAAGAACTTTAGAAATAGGAGATCGAAATTACAACATAAAGGAGTTAAATATGCATTAAAACAACTCAAAAGAAAACAAAGTAATAGAATAAAAGATATAAATCACAAAGTGTCTAAAACCATAGTTAATCTTGCCAAAACACATTGTTCCGCAATAGTTTTAGAAAATTTGGGTAAGATTTCCAAAAAAGGTAAGGCTAAAAGATATGTTCAAAAATCTCAATGGTCTTTCCACCAATTGGAAAGCTTTATCAAATACAAAGCGGCTTTGCTTGGCATACCCGTTTATTATGTATCATCTAATTACACTAGTCAAATATGTAATAAATGCGGGAGTATTAACAAAATAAATGGTAAGAATTATAAATGCTCCAAGTGCGGACACGTTGCCCATCGCGACGAAAATGCAGCGTTAAATATTCGTGATAGAATGATAGGGCAAGGCGGTATCTGCAAGGTATTGCCGGGGCTTATTGACAATCCCCTAAACAGAACAATTCCTGCATTGATTGAGTCTGAATCATTGGGATGTGTCCAATGAGTATCAAACATAGAATTTTAATTTGTGGGGATGCGCCATGGCTTTTTACAGGTTTTGGATACTTGCATCGTAACATCGGTGAGATTCTAGAACGAGATGGCCATGTTGTCGCATCTATAGGATATGCTGATCCTAGGACAGATGGTGATGGTAATATTTTTAACAACATCAATATACCATGGAAAGTTTATGGTTGCCGTGAAAATCCTATAGCATTTGCCAAAAACAAATATAAATTTATTGTCGAAGAATTTAAACCCACGCTCGTATTGATGGTAACAGATCTTTATTTTGCTGAACGCTATGTTGTTCCGGGAATACCTAATATATTTTATGCTCATATTGAAGGTGAACCCTTACCCACAACAATGCCAAGTTACGATCTTCATCAATCCTTTAGTTGGCCTGATGCATTTCTCAAATTTTCTCACGTTATATCAGCAGGTGCATTTACTAAAAAGACTATAGAAAAACGTATTAAAGAATACATATCTAAAGTTGATACTAAAACCCAAGATTTGATATTGAAAAAATTTGAACAGATTATTCCCAATGGTATAGATTCAACAATTTTTTATAATTTGGACAAAAAAAATGAACTCAAACAACAATTTTTTCACGTAGGTGCTGATGTTTTTGTTGTGGGTTATTTTGGCCGGCAGAATCCAAGAAAGAACATACCACATATTATCGAAGCATTTGCAAAATGGGATAACCCCAAGAGTAGATTGTATTTGCACACACCACTTCAAGACAGTCATGGTTGGAACCTTATTGACTTGGTCAGGGACTTTAAAATTGAACATAAGGTTATATTTAATCCCGCACTTACAGTTGGAGGTGGATGTTCTGATGTTGAGTTAAATAAACGGTATAATGCTTGCAATTGTTCAATACTTGTGTCATCAGGCGAAGGTTTTGGGCGCACAGCATGCACAGTAAAAGACACATTAGTGAAAACTAATTTAGGGTATAAACCCATTCAAGATATTAAAAAAGGTGAGTTGGTATTGACACATCAGGGCCGATTTAAACCCGTGGTTGATATTATGTCCATGCCCTATAAGGGTAAATTAACTAAAATTTGGGCTGATGTTGGTCCTAGTTTTGTTGTTACGAGTAATGAACGGGTTTATATTAGACATAAACAACAAATCAGGTTTCCTGCGGGAAATTTTGCCAGTGTGTTTGGTAAGCTCGCAAAAGACGCTAAAAAAGGTGACAAATTAATATACCCTGTAATTTATAAACATAGAAATTTTGAAAAAAATGTGAAAGCGTTTTTAAATAACACAATAAGTCTTAATGACCACAAATATAAAACACATATGTCTTTTCCAGACCTAAAACAAGCAATACAGTACCGAGATTTAATGTACACATTTAAACACAAACAGATGGTTTATATATATGAGGAAAGTGACGGAACTTTCACTCTGAGAATAACAAAGATAAAAATGCCTCAAAGATCCACCAAAATCAATACACAACGACAAACAAGAAAAATCGATCACAATATTGCAAGAACGAGAACATATAAATATGACGGTGAAGTATGGAATATTCAAGTGGCAGATGATGAAACTTATGTAGTGAATGGTGTTGGTTGCTCGCATAACTGTGAATCGCTATCATGTGAAGTCCCCGTTATAGTCATGGATTATTCAGAATTATCTAATTACGGTGATGGTACAGTTAAAATTAAACCCCTGGCGTTTCATGTTGAATCCAGAACCAATATAAGAAGGGCTATACCCAGTATTGACGATATTGTCGCGCAGTTTCAGAATCTCCACAACAAATTCGCTCGAACCCACACAGAAATGTCATTACAGGATATGGGTGGAGCCGGAAGAAAATCCGTATTAAAATTTGACTGGACAAATATCGCGCCAATGTGGATGTCATTAGTTAACTCAATCCCTGTTAAGGAGAACATATGACAGCAATAATAGGAATAGTTGATAAACATAAAATCTATATGGGTTGTGACTCCGCTGTAGTGAGTGAATCAAATTTGAATATTTGTAACTACAACGACAAAATATTTAGAAAGGGTGATTTATTAATAGGGTTTTCTGGTTCATTGCGCATGGGCCAAATATTAAAACATGGTTTAAAATTAGTAAAACAAAAAAATAAAAGTGACGATGAGTATATTAACACAGTAGTTATTAATTCCATACAAATGCTTATGAGAAAAAATGGTCATGCTAAAACCATAGATGGTGAAGAACGAATAGATGGTACAATTTTAATAGGTTTTAAAAATGCGTTATGGCAGATCGATGAAGATTTCAGTGTTGTGCAAAATTTAGTTTGTGATGCTATAGGTTGTGGCGATAATATTTGTTTGGGTGTCTTACACGCCACCGAGGGTATGGACCCTCAAAAACGAATCCTGATGGCTTTAGAAGCATCAGAAAAATATAACGCCAGTGTGAGAAGACCCTTTAAAATATTTACAACACCGTAAAAAGGAGATATTATGCGATTAATAAGCGATAAACCCTATGGAATCAAGGGTGAGTTTGTATGCATGGGAATAGTCAACGATTCTGGCAAAGACTATATAGCTATGTTGGACCTAGAAACGGAGAGACTTTATGTTGAGGAATTGCATTGGGGAAAAGGTAAAAATGTTTATACTTCAACATTTCACTTCATAGATGATGAAAAGGAATGGAATAGGGTTTATACATGGATCAGCAAAAACACAACTATTTTTTCACCCAAAAAACTCAATGAAATACTTAAACGCAAACACTCATACCTGTATGGTGCGAAGTATAGAAATGAAAACCCTGATTTTCAGATCAGAAAAAAGGAAAAGCGATTATAATGACTAAAATTAAAACACTGAAGAAATACTGTGAAGAACAAAAAAAAGTTATAGAATTAGACAAATATTTAGAAGGTTGTCGATTAAAAAAAGATCCGGGCGAATCTTTTATATTTGAATGGATACGTGTAAATGCTAAAAAGTTTAGAGGAAATTTTATTCGTAAGGCCCTAACAAAAGCACACAAAGAACTTAAATTGTGTATAGATAATGGTAAAACCAATGGTAATAAACCCATTATAGAACAATGTATAGAGGAAATAGAAGATTGTCTTGAACTTATGCCAGAGGATTAACATGGAAAATAAATATACATTAGAAGAGATTGATGAATTAGTATTTAAATACCAAAAAACTAATGACACGGAATCCATTAAGATATTACTGAAGTTGTTTGAAAGATTTATTATAAAATATGTAAACTTTTTAAAATTTGGTATAGTTGGGAAACATTATGACTCCAATATAAGACAATTATTTAATATGATGGTTTCTACACGCGCTAATTCAGATATTGGAAGTATAAATAAGATTTTTCAAGACATTGACGTAGAAGATTTAATTCCAGAGCTGCAAATGATATTTATTAATAATGTTAAGAGATTTAAAAAACAAAAAGATGGACCCAATTTTACTGGCTATGTATATAATTACTACAAATACAGTATAACTGAATTTTTTAGAAAACTTTCAAGTGACGCCATGTCTCATAAAGCCATCATACCCGCATACAATACTGATGATGTTGACGCACCAGAAGATGCCGATTCTGTTATTGAAAATAGAATCGAAACAAAAATAGAGTTTGAAAATCTCTGTTTTTCCACAACTAAAAAAATATCACAACTGGAAAAATATATTTTATACCTCACACACGAAAAAGATTTAAGTGGTATAGAAATAGCAAATCTATTCAATATATCGCCGTCATCAATAGACATAATCAAAAGAAACGCGCAGAAAAAAATTAAAAGGAGCAAGTTTTCGGATTATCAATTATGAAAATATCACTATTTTTTTGTACTAGAGGTCGGGTTGAAATGTTAAAACAATGTTTGGATTCTATTGTTGAAACTGCTGATAACATCAAAGACATCGAACTGTCTGTGGGAATAGACAACGACGACACTGAGACCATAGAATTTTTTAAAACATTTGACAAAATTAAAACCGTTGTTACTATGGGTGAACCTAAACCATTAAACTTTATTAAATTTTGTACTGAAGTTTGTGATAAAGCAACAGGTGATATATTCATGCCACTTAATGATGATATTGTTTTTATGAGTAAACATTGGGATACTATAATAAAAACAGAATTTGACAAATACCAAGATAAGATTATAATGGTTTTTCCCAACGATTCGCATTATGGTAATAAACACAGTTCATTTCCAATACTGCATAAAAACTGGATTGAAACAATTGGTTACTTTTTTGCGCCGTATTTTAATTATTGGTATCCAGATACATGGTTGTATGAAGTTGCTGGTTTAATAGGAAGACGTGTTTATTTGCAAAATTTTATTATAGAACATAAACACAATGATTATGGTAAACGTAAGGCAGATGAAACTGATAGTTTAAGAAATAACAGAATACCATTAGATGTAGAAACGTGGAAAGAAACGGTAGAACTTCGCAAAACCGATGCGAAAAAACTTAAAAAATATATTGATAGTTACAAGCATAGGAGTTGCACATGAAAATATCAATAGTTATCGCATCATGTTTAAAACTACCAACGAGAATGAAAAACCTTATTCAAACCGTAGATTGTATAAAAAAACACTTTAATGACTGTGAAATAATTATACCGATAGATAAATATGCTACATCTATCAATCCGACTCTGCCATTTAATGACGCTAATATTAAAACAGTATTTCATAACAAAGGTTTAGGATATTCATTTAATATTGGTATGGCTATGGCAACCCATGACATTGTATTACAAATAGAAGATGATTGGGTTTGTACAACTTGTTTATATAAAACACCAAGTTCTATAGAAACTGTAATAGAGAAAAGTATAAATATAATTGAGAGTGACCAGTTTTCAGTTGTTTGTTTAACATCACAACCATGGCAGAATAATTATATACCGGGATTAACATTTGTAAAAGATGATATTTATAAAATTAATAAACCTGAACAAACAAAATGGAACAAACATGGTTATGGCCACTATTTTTCTAACAGACCGCACATCAAAAATAAAAACATTCATAAAGAGATAGGTCCGTATTTTGATAATGGAACGCCAGGTGAAGTTGAAGTATTAATAAGCAAAACTGCTATACACTCATCAAAAATTAATTGTTTTTGTTTTAAGGATACAATTTTCCACCATATAGGACAAACATCTTTAAGAAATATTGATGATCCGGTGGGCAAAAAAACATGGGATGCGTTAAAAGATTAATTTTAGATGCAGTGTTTATTTACAATATCACTTATATATGTTATTAACCAATATGGTGAAATTTGTTTCTGCAATGTTTGTAATACGTTCAAATCATATTTTGGTAAAACATAATTTTTTATAGATTCCATAGTCCAAGTATATTCTATTGGATGATCCATAACAAATTTATAAGAAGGCATATATAGTGTTAATGGTATACAATTACACATTAAGGCCTCATAATATCTATATGTATCATACATAACCCCCGGACTACATAACATAAACTCTGATTTGTCAAGAAAATCAAAATAATCATTCTTAAAATGTTTGGTTTTATCCTCATCATGGGACTTCACTATTTTTGCATCAATTATCATCAAATCTGAAAACTTGTCAATATCATTATGAATAATTTTTCTTATTAATTTTCCACAAAAGGTATTATGGGTTGCATGTATTGAAGCGCATTTATATGTTTTATTTCGTATATTTCTTTTTATATATAATGGATAAAAATCAGCATTATTTAGTAATGGCAATGAATACATATTCTCTGTATATATTTGTTTAGGCATACAACTAATAAAAATAACTTTAGCGTGTTCATATGTTTTGTTTTCTATATCAGGCATTCTTACTGAAATATCACATGGACATGTATCACCAATAGTTATAACATCAGACTTTATAGTTTTACAAAATTCCCTATATTGTTGTGTCATAAAACTAAATAAACCAACCGCCAATGGATTTGATTGTTGATTAAGTTGTAATCTTATTTCTTTCATTTCATATCATCCTTTTTTTAAAATAAAAAACGCGCTTGTATATTTTAAATTAGTATTATTAAGAATTTCTTGATCTGTGTTCATAAAAGAAAAATCATAATCACCATCTATTACACAACGGGAGGGAATTATTAATCTATTAAATAAACTTTGCTCATCATAAAAATAACCACCACTCACCCATTGATGAGTATTAGCGATATCAGTGCTAATAATAATTTTTCCTCCGGGTTTACATATTCGCACCATTTCTTGTATAGCAATTACATCTTGTTGATAAATATGTTCAATAGCTGAAAATGATATAACAATATCAAAGAAGTTGTCTGGATATTTTATCTGTGCCATGTTTTGTTTTGAAGTGAATATTTTTTCTGGATGAAATGCATAATCTTTCCACTTTTTATCCCAAAATTCTAATGTTCCTAAATCACCCCAACCCATAAAAATATCAGATGTATGTACCATATTTACATATTGTGTTAAAAACGATGAAAATATTGAATCTCTAGCACCTAGTTCGCAAACCACTTTATTATTAAAATCACATCTAAATAAAGATAAAGCGCAATCATATGTTCTACCAGTTTTATGCCATTTTGCTATATTTAAGCAATAATTATTATATTCGTTGTATAATAATTTTATTTTTGGATATTCTAAAAATGTTTGGTTTTCTTTATAAGTTTGGTTTAATGGTATCATTTTTTCTCAAAATATAAGAATTCCTAACAATTGTTTCAGAAGGATATTCCATATTAATCTTTTCAACTAATTCAAAACTTCCTTTAGTAAACACATCAATTAACTTTTCATCATCAACTGGTATTAGAGAATAATCACCCTTTATAGGTATTTCTAATAACAATATACCCTTAGGTCTTATAAGTTTCGCTATCATTCGTTCCAAATCTTCAAACGAAACACCATCTCTGACCATATAATGTATAAATGATAACATTATAACAACATCATATGTTTTGTCGATTAATCGCCAGTCTTTAGATATGAATGTCGTTTTGTTTATACAACCAGTAATTCTGGTTGCTAATTTAGCCTGAGAAAGTTGTTCCGAATTTATATTGCAGAGTGTAGCATTAACTCCAGAAAACTCTTGCATTAATTTAATACTATATAATCCAGCCCAACAACCAATATCAAGTAC
>Ga0172381_10000103_pt1 | contig 93274 bp, 93 predicted proteins | sample Leawel6488metaG_FD_119754 | JGI IMG/M metagenome (GOLD analysis project Ga0172381, IMG submission 119754) | Leachate microbial communities from a municipal landfill in Southern Ontario, Canada - Leachate well 64-88 metaG | ecosystem: Engineered > Solid waste > Landfill > Unclassified | place...
ATGAGGAAGCCGGCGAGGGCCTCGTGTCTCATGGTGACACCGATGAAGATCGGGAACCCGATCACCAGGATACCGGGGAGGACCATGTTCCTGAGCGCACCCTGGGTTGTGATATCGATGACTGCTGCATAGTCGGGCTTCTGGGTGCCTGCCATGATGGCCGGGTTCTTGAACTGGATGCGGACTGCTTCGATGACCGACTGTGCGGTCTTGGAACCTGCACGGATAGCGAGGCTCGCAAAGAGGAAGACGAGCATTGCGCCGAGAAGTGCCCCGACAAAGACCGGGACGCTTGCAAGGTTGACGACATCGAATGCCTTGCCGGTGAGCTTGGCAATGTCGGCCATATACGCGTTGAAGAGCAGGAATACCGCGAGGGAGGCACTGCCGATGGCATATCCCTTGGTGAGTGCCTTTGTGGTGTTACCGGCTGCATCGAGGCTGTCCATGCGCTTTCTGACTTCTTCGGGTGCGCCGCTCATTTCGACAATACCGCCGGCATTGTCGGCGATGGGCCCGAAGGTGTCCATGGCAAGGACGTACGCACAGACCATGAGCATACCCACGGTTGCAACGGCAGTGCCGTAGAGGCCGCCGTTCGGGATACCGGTCATGGTACCGAACCAGTAGGAGAGTATGAGGGAGATACCGATGAGGATGGCAGGAACTGCGGTGGTTTCGAGACCGACCGAGAACCCGGTAATGATGTTGGTCGCGGCTCCGGTCTCGGATGCGTCAGCGATCTCTTTTACCGGGCGGTAGTGGTGGTCGGTGTAGTAGAGGGTCACCCGGAGGAAACAGACCGAGAGAACGATACCGACGAGACCTGCGTAGAAGAAGTACATCCAGCCGGTTGCTGCTCCGAGGAGCCACTGGACCCCGAAGAACAGGAAGACCGCGGAGATGATCGCCGTGATGTAATACCCCCGGTTCATGGCGTCCATGGGGTCGGCACCGTCTTTGCCCTTGACCGTAAGGATACCGATCATGCTCGCGAGGAGACCAAGCGCACACATGACGATGGGGAAGAGGATACCGTTGACACCGAAGACCGGGAAGAGTGCGACACCGAGGATCATCGCACCGATGTTCTCGGCAGCGGTGGACTCGAAGAGGTCGGCACCACGGCCGGCACAGTCGCCGACATTGTCGCCGACGAGGTCAGCGATGGTGGCCGGGTTCCGGACGTCGTCTTCGGGAATACCCTTTTCGACCTTTCCGACAAGGTCTGCGCCGACATCAGCGGCTTTCGTGTAGATACCGCCGCCGAGCTGGGCGAAGAGTGCGACAAACGAGGCACCAAAGCCGAACCCGATAATGACGAAGGGGGTGGTCTGCGGGTCTGCCCCAAGCACGATATATGTCAGGGAGACACCGAGGAGTGACATCGAAGTGATGATCAGGCCCGAGATTGCTCCGCCACGGAACGAGAAGTCAAGTGCCTTCCCGTCGCTGTGCTGGGCTGCGGCTGCCGTGCGGATGTTCGTCCTGACTGCAATGGACATTGCGACAACACCGGCCACTGCACTGCATGCGGCACCGACGATATACGCAAATGCCGTGTACATGGCAAGCGACTGCTGTCCGGTGAAGTAATAGACGGCAAATATCACCACGGCCAGGATAATGGCAATGATGGCGATAGTCGAGTACTGACGCTTGATGAATGCTTCCGCACCCACCCTGATCGCATCGGAGACCTCGCGCATCTTTGGCGTACCCTCGTCCTGTGAGAGGAGATTACGCGCTAAGATAGCAGCGAGGGCCAGTGCGATAATACATATCACAATGACAACGAGTAATGCAGTTTCGATCATTCCATGACCTCCCTTGTGGTGCTATGGCTCCCCCGCGTACGGGGCCGTCTCTGTATCATGACGTAAAACGCACTTTGACAGAACAGCCGGTAGTACTGTGATCCATACCACATCAGGTTTGACAACTAAATACGGGCAATAACCTGCCCTGATGATCCACCCCAAAGGACGGCGGCATGATGCCGGGACGATCCCCCATGCCGGCCACCTGTCCTCAGGACAGTATTAGTGCATTTTTGTAACATTAAACTTTTATCATGTCCTGCCGGGGTGCCCCGGGGAACCTGTCGGGTACCGGTTTTTTTTGCAGAATCGGGTAAATGTCTGGATGGGCCGATCAAAAAGTGGAAAAATGCAGGAATAATCCTACGGCGGGCCGGGTTTTGCGTTCAATTCAATATGATTAATAATGAAAAATACCCATATTCAATGAGGGAGGGTATCTGGTGCAGATTCTTCAGTTGTTGCTCTATCTCATTCTGTTCCCCCTGATCGCGGCGCTTTTCATTCTCATCGTGCGCAGGGATTCCGGGCGAAATATGATCGTACAGATTTCTGCGATCGTAATTGGTATTGTTTCTGTGGTGCTGCTGGTTCTTGGGTGGGACAAAGGGACGCTAATCTATTCCTTTGTCTCTGAACCGGTCAGCCAGATCATGTTCTTTATCGAGATAATTCTGGCCGCATTTATCCTCTATCTCGGTATAAAACACAGGAAGTCGCTGACAGTAGTCCTGATCCTGCTGCAGGCTGTGCTGCTCATATGGTTTGAGACCAGTATGGCCGGTCACCTGCATGTAGCGGAGACCCTTTTTGTCGATCAGTTCTCGATCATCATGGCCATGATCATCGGAATCATTGGCAGCCTGATCTGTGTCTATTCCGTGGGGTACATGGAGACCTACCACCTCCAGCACAAGAACATCCGGGACCGGCGGGGTATCTTCTTCGGCCTCCTGTTTATCTTCCTTGCCGCCATGTTCGGGCTGGTCTTCTCCAACAATCTCGTCTGGGTCTTATTCTTCTGGGAGATCACTACCCTCTGTTCGTTCTTCCTCATCGGGTACTCGGAGACAGAGGAGGCGACCAACAACTCGTTCCTCGCCCTGTCCATGAACCTGCTGGGTGGCGTGGCCTTTATCGCGGCTATTATCTACCTGGCCGTTTCCGATCCGTCCGGCAAACTGCTTGGCCTGAACTACCTGATTACCAGCAGTAAAGCAATTGCACTGGTGCCGGCAGTCCTGATCTGTTTTGCCGGCATCACCAAGGCTGCCCTGATGCCGTTTTCGTCGTGGCTTGTCGGGGCCATGGTCGCACCGACCCCGGTCTCTGCCCTGCTCCATTCGAGCACGATGGTCAAGGCCGGTGTCTATATCATCGTAAGATTCGCCCCGGTGCTCTCCGGGACAACGGAAGGCCTGATCATCGCACTTGTCGGAGGGATGACGTTTGCCCTGGCCTCGTGCATGGCGATATCGCAGCATAATGCCAAGAAGGTTCTTGCCTATTCGACCATCGCCAACCTTGGGCTGATCGTTGCCTGTGCCGGAGTCGGGACGTATAACCTGATGTGGGTGGCGATCCTGCTGATCATCTTCCATGCCATTGCAAAGTCGCTCCTGTTCCTCTGCGTCGGAACAATCGAGCAGCGGATCGGCAGCAGGGATATCGAGGACATGGGCGGACTTATTGTCCGGATGCCCAAGATCGCCATCATGATGTTCATCGGGATGGCAGGCATGTTCCTTGCGCCGTTTGGTATGGTCATCTCCAAATGGGCAGCGATCGAGGCGTTCATAACCGCCCCGTTCGGCCTGATCTTTATTGCGATCCTTGCCTTCGGCGGTTCCGTGACCGTATTCTTCTGGAGCAAGTGGATGGGCAAGATCATCTCGGTGATGCGTAACCAGACGGTGATCGAGGGGACCGGTCAAAAAGAGAAATATGGCGTGCTCTATATCCTGACCGGCCTCGTTGTCGTCGTCTGTCTCATCTTCCCGCTCATCTCGTCGTACCTTATCGAGCCGTTCGTCCTGAATATCTACGGCCAGACCGCCCGGCTTGCGCAGGCCAATCTCACGATCATGGTGATGATGCTCTGCCTGTTGATGATCATGCCATTCTCCCTGCTCTTCTATCGGAAGCCAGTAACTCCTGCACCGCCGTACATGGGTGGCCGGGCGATGGACGATTCCATGCATTTTGCCGGCTCCCTGGGGATCTCCCGTGAGCTGGTGCTCTCCAACTATTACCTCGAAAAGACCTTTGGCGAGGAACGGCTGTTCATGATTGGCGCGTCGCTGTGCTGGGGGCTGCTCCTCATTGCCGGCATCCTGCTCCTGGGGGTGATCCTATGATCCCTGAACCGTACGTATCCATTCTCTATGCACTGGTGTATATCCTCGTTGCCCCGGTCCTTGGGGGGCTGATTGCCGGGATCGACCGGAAGGTAACAGCCCGGATGCAGGGCCGGGTCGGGCCGCCAATCCTCCAGCCGTTCTATGATGTGGGAAAACTCTTCGAGAAGGAGAACCCGGTGGTCACGGTGACCCAGAACTTCTACGTCCTGAGTTACCTTGTCTTCATGGTCGTAGCAGGTGCCCTCTTCTTCTCGGGCGGGGACATGCTGCTCGTCATATTTGCATTCACCCTCTCCCATATCTTCATCGTGCTCGGGGCGTATGCTTCGTACTCCCCGTACAGCCACGTGGGAGCGGAACGTGAGCTCCTCCAGATCATCGCCTACGAACCGATGATTATCCTCACCGCCGTAGGGATGTATATGGTCACGAAGAGCTTCTTTGTGAGTACTATCGTGGCCTCCCCCGTTCCCATGATCCTCCTGCTGCCCGGGGTCTTCATCGGCTACCTGATCGTGCTGACCATCAAGCTCCGCAAGTCACCGTTTGATCTTTCCACATCGCACCATGCCCACCAGGAAATCGTCAAGGGTGTGACCACGGACTTTGCCGGCCCCAACTTCGCCAAGATCGAGATCGCCCACTGGTACGAGTGTGTCTTCCTGCTCGGAGTCATCTGGCTCTTCTTTGCCTGGAACCCGCTCATCGCGATCGCGGCGATCATTATCGTCTATTTCCTTGAGATACTCATCGACAATACCATCTCCCGGTTCAAGTGGCAGCTCATGCTCCGGAGTGCATGGATCGTTGCAGGGACCCTCGGGTTGGTAAACCTCGGGGTTTTATATTACCTCAAAATGGTGGTGATGCCATGACCTATTTACAAAAATCCCCCTGGATTGTACACTATAATGCATCATCGTGTAACGGGTGCGATATCGAGATCCTCGCTGCCCTTACCCCTCTCTTCGATGTGGAGCGGTTCGGCATCGTCAATACCGGGAATCCCAAGCACGCCGATATCCTGTTGTGCACCGGGAGCGTCAACGAGCAGAACAAGGTGCCCTTAAAGAATGTATACGACCAGATACCGGAGCCGAAAGTTGTGGTGGCAATCGGTATCTGTGCCGCTACGGGGGGCATTTTCCGGGAGTGCTACAATGTCTCCGGCGGGATTGACAAGATCATCCCCGTCGATGTCTGGGTGCCCGGATGTGCAGCACGGCCGGAATCGATTATCGATGGCGTGGTTAAAGCATTGGGGATTCTCGAACAGAAGCGGGCAAAGATGCTTGAAAAAAGCGGCTCGGAAAATATAAAGGCGGGTGAGGCCGTATGACCCTGGAAAACCAGACAATAACCTGTATCGATTTCGGGAAACTGATCGGCAGCGTGGAGCGGTTCCGGAACGAAGGTTACCGGCTCGTCCAGATCGGCTGTACCAAGGTTGGCGAGCAGTATGAGGTCAACTACTCGTTCGATAAGGACTACCATTTCGAAAATATCCGGATCACCATTACGGCCGACACCGAGGTCCCGAGCATCTCCGGTATGTACTGGAACTCGTTCATCTATGAAAACGAGATGCATGACCTCTTTGGCATCCAGGTCCGGGGCATGAATATTGATTTCAAGGGGACTTTCATCCGGACCGCTGTGAAGTTCCCGTTCAGCATGCCACCTGTGACTGTTGTTAAGGGGGATAAACCATGAGTAAGCAGATCATCGTCCCGTTCGGGCCACAGCACCCGGTCCTGCCGGAACCGATCCACCTCGACCTCGTTCTTGAGGATGAGAAGGTCGTTGACGTAGTCCCGTCAATAGGGTATATCCACCGGGGTTTCGAGAAGCTCGTGGAGAAACGGGAATATACCGAGTATGTCTATATCGCAGAGCGGACCTGCGGGATCTGCAGTTTCGTCCACGGCGCGACGTACTGCCAGGGCATCGAGCAGATCATGAAGATCGATGTGCCCGAGCGGGCCCAGTACCTGCGGGTGATCTGGTCCGAGTACTCCCGTCTTCACTCCCACCTCCTCTGGCTGGGGCTTTTTGCCGATTCTTTCGGCTTTGAAAACCTGTTCATGAGCGCGTGGAAGATCCGGGAGGGTATCCTCTATGTCATGGAGGAGACCACCGGCGGCAGGGTTATCCAGGGCTCCTGCAAGGTGGGCGGTGTCCGGCGGGACATCAGCAGTGAGAAACTAGACGAGATGGTAAAAGACCTTGACCGGATTGACCGCGACATGAAAGAGCTGACCACGGTATTCCTGAAGGACAGCTCGATCCAGCACCGGCTCAGGAATGTCGGTGTCATATCACGGGAAGACGCGTACCATCTTGGTGCGGTCGGACCCACGGCTCGCGGGAGCGGTGTTGCCATCGATACGAGGAAGCTGGGGTATGGTGCCTATGATCGGCTTAACGTCCATGTGGTCACGGAAAGCTGCGGGGACTGTTACTCGCGCTGCGCCGTCAGGGCAAACGAGCTCTTTACGTCTACGGATCTTATCCGGCAGGCCGCAAAGAAGATCCCCGAAGGGCCCATCGATGTGAAGGTGACCGGGTCGCCGGACGGGGAGTATTTCATGCGGGCCGAGCAGCCCCGGGGAGAACTGGTCCATTATCTCAAGGGTAACGGCACAAAGTTCCTCGTGAGGTCCCGGATCCGGACTCCCACGCTGACCAATATCCCGGCTCTCTTAAAAATGCTGCAGGGATGCGAGCTTGCCGATGTCCCGGTGATTGTCATGTCTATCGACCCCTGTATCAGCTGCACGGAGCGGTGAGGATCATGGCCTTTTTCGAGATGGTAAAAACCGCGCTTAAAACCGTGGTTCGCCGGCCGGTAACGATTCTCTACCCTGCAGAGGCTGCAAAAAAGACCCCGCTTACCCGGGGGCACGTGACGATTGACGAAAGCAGGTGCATCTCCTGCGGGACCTGCCAGAGGAAGTGTCCTGCACAGGCGATTGTCATCAGCAAGGAAGCAAAAACCTGGCAGATTGACAGGCTCCGGTGCGTTGTCTGTAACTCGTGCGTGGACACCTGCCCCGTGAAATGTCTTGTCATGGATACCCAGTACTCTTCTCCGGTAACTGCCCGGAGCGTTGAGATCGTTACGATCACGTACGTGAAACCGCCCAAGCCGGAAAAAAAGGATGAACCCAAACAATAATTTTTACCTTTTTGTTTTCCTGAAACCGAAGCCGGGGTAGCCCGGTTTGACAGACAGCCACCATTTTTTTTAATGAAACCTTCAGACGGCCCTTTACCTGTTTTTCGGCTTTGATTTTTTTGTCGGAAATTTGACAGTCAGAACGTTTACGAAGAGAGACGTTCCGGCATGCTGTGCTGCCAATACCAAAGGTTTATACGCTGTGTTGTATTAAGATGGAATCATTTAAATGAACAAATACCTCGGGCGATGCATCAGGATAACCGGAAGACGATAACAAGCCGGCATTCTGGAGCAGAAATGCCAAAAAATTGCAGGTAACCCGGAAGATTACCATGACCGATTCCTCCCGTTTTGTTAATCAATTGTCGAAGGGAGTATGGATCTTATCTCACGCAACATTTTTTTCATCGCGCCGGGGAATGTCTGCTGGTCCACCAGCGTATCGGCACCAGGATCCTGGAAGGGGTGCGTGATACCCGATGCCAGGACCTGACGTTATTATCGTGCTTGCAATCGGTGTCGTAACCGTTGCCATGGCCCTGATCGCGGTGTTGCAGAAAAACCTCATCCGGGCAGTGATTGCATTTGCGATCTCCAGTGCAGGTCTTGCTGCCCTTTTTTTTCTTCTGGCTTCTCCCTACGCCGGTGCTCTTGAGCTTACGGTCGGCGCGGGTCTTGTTGCAGTACTCTTACTCGTGGCCCTCGTCCTTGCGGGTGGCGAAGAGGAAAAGGTGCGCACATGAATGCAAAAAATGCCTGTGCCATGATCCTGGGAGTGGTTTTTTGTCTCCTTTTTATTATCGTCGTTATCCCGCATTTTGCGTCCTGGCCGGTAACACCCCCACAGGCAGTTAGTGCAGGTGAAGCGCTGTGGAACGGGCGTACGTACGAGGTGGTCCTCCAGGGGTTCATCATGCTTGCCGGTGTCATGTCGATCCTCCTTCTCCTCGGCCTGAAGCATTTCCGGAGGAGTCCGCCATGATCCCCGCTCTTGCGCCGGTGATCCTGCTTGTTGCCTGTGCCCTCTTTACCATCGGGCTTGCAAGCCTGATTGCCCGCTGCAACCTGATCAAAATGGTCATGGGGCTCGAATTTCTCGGAAAGGGCGTCAGCCTGCTCTTTGTTCTCGGCGGATACCTTGCCGGTGACGTGGGGGTGTCCCAGGCTGTAGTCATCACGCTGATCGCCATCGAGGCGGTCGTTGCGGGAGTTGCGCTGGCGCTGGTCATCCTGCTGAGAAAAGCGTACAAGACATTCGATAATGCCGCCATCTCCCGGCTTTTGCGGAGTGATGACCTGTGATGGCAGTCCAGCCGTGGATGCTCATCCTCATCGTTGCGATACCGTTTATCGGGACCGGTTTTGTGATACTTCTGCACAACCGCCCGGATGCCCGTGAAGCCGCATCGATTGTCTCTGCAGTCCTGACATTCCTCTTCTGCATCCTCTCTCTCCCGTCGGCATTTGCAGCAGAAGCAGTCTCCACGCAGGCACTTTTTATCCTCCCCGGCCTCTCCCTCCAGTTCACTGCCGATGCGTTCGGCCTCCTGTTTGCGTGCCTTGCCTCACTGCTCTGGATCATCACGACCGTATACAGTATCGGCTACATGCGTGGCCTCAGGGAACACGCCCAGACACGTTACTACGCCTGCTTTGCTCTCTGTATCGGGTCGGTCATGGGGATTGCACTCTCCACCAACCTCTTCTCGCTGTTCGTGTTCTACGATATCCTTGCCATTGCCGCGTATCCCCTTGTTGTCCATACCGAGACGCCGGAAGCACTTGCGGCAGGGAGAAAATACCTGATTTACACCCAGTCCGGGGGAGTTGCAATCCTCGCGGGGATCATGGCCCTGCTCGCTATGGGAAACACCATTGACTTTGTTGCCGGCGGCAATCCCGGTATTGCAGCCATGGCTCCTGACTTTGCCCGGCTTGCCTTTTTCCTCCTCATGGCAGGTTTTGCCGTCAAGGCCGCGCTTGTCCCGTTTCACGGGTGGCTGCCGAGCGCCATGGTTGCCCCGACACCCGTCAGTGGGCTCCTGCATGCCGTTGCCGTTGTGAATGCCGGTGTTTTCGGGCTCCTCCGTGTTATGCTGTACCTGTACGGGCCCGGCCAGATGGCCAGTCTCGGCCTTCAGAATATTGTCATTGCAGCCGCCGTCATCACGATCATTGTCGGCTCTCTTTTTGCGTTGCTGCAGGATGACTTCAAGCTCAGGCTCGCGTACTCCACCGTCAGCCAGCTCAGTTACATGATCCTGGGCGCTGCCGTGCTGGTGCCGCCCGGGATATCCGGGGTTTCCGACGCGGGAAGGGCTGCTGCTGTAATCGGGGCAACCTATGCATTCTGTGCCCATGCATTTGGCAAGCTGACCATGTTTTTTGTTGCCGGTGCAGTGGCCGTGGAAACCGGGAAGAAAAAGATCTCGGAGCTTGACGGCATCGGCCGGAAAATGCCGTGGGAGTTTGGGGCTTTTGCCCTTGCCACCCTGAGCATGGTGGGTCTGCCTCCGATGGCCGGGTTTATCGCGAAATACTATCTCTCGCTCGGAATTGGCGGGGGAACTATCAGTATATGGTGGATTCTTCTTATCATCATTTCAGCGAGCGTCCTGAACCTTGCGTATTTCCTGCCCATCATCACGCGGGCATTTTTCCGTCCGTCCGAAGGTGAAATACCGGCGGTCCGCATGACACTTCGTGTCCCGATACTCGTGACTGCGGCAGGAGCCCTGGTCCTTGGCCTCTGGACTGCCTATCCTTTTAGCCCGTTCGCACTCTGTGCCCAGGTTGCCGCGAGCGTAACTCATACTGCGGTGCTTGCCTCGGGAACACTGGCACCCGGTACCGCGATCCCGCCCTTCCTGATCCTCCTTATCGGTGCACCGCTCGTGCTGGCATTAAACGGGCGTGCACGGCAGGCGGGGCTCATTCTCCTCGGCGGGCTCGCCCTTGCTGATGTTCTTCTTCTCCCCGGGGGGGCCTTTGCCGGCACGGCTGCTTCTGGCGTGATGCAGTGGAATCTCCCCTTTGCCGGGTATACCCTGATCCTCCTGAAAGTTGACAGCCTCTCGTACCTGACGGGAGTCATCTTTGCGATCATCACGTTCCTTATAATCCTCTATGCCGCAGCCGTTGCGGCACCCCGCCTTCATCTTTTTGCCCTGCTCTATGCCGCCGCCTCGCTTGGCGTGGTCTTTGCAGGGGACTGGATCACCCTTTTGATCTTCTGGGAGCTCATGGCGATCACCTCGACATTCCTCATCTGGCAGGAAGGCGGGGAAGCGATCCGGGCGGGATACCGGTACCTCCTCTTCCATGGTCTCGGGGGGGCCCTCCTTACTGCCGGGATCGCCCTGCTCTTTTTAGGGGCGGGTTCCCCCATTATCGGGCCTCTTTCTGGCATTCCCCATGCGACCTGCCAGCTGTGGGCGACCGTCCTCATCGTCCTTGGTATCGGGGTAAATCTTGCGTTCATCCCTCTGCACACCTGGCTTCCGGATGCCTATCCCCGGGCCAACTTCGTCGCAAGTGTTTTCCTGTGCGTCTACACCACGAAAGCAGCGGTGTATCTCCTTGCACGGGCCCAGCCGGGGACAGAATATATTGCCTTTATGGGGGCGCTCATGGCCGTGTATGGCGTAACGTTTGCGATCTTCCAGAACGATATGCGCCGTCTCCTCTCGTACCATATCATATCCCAGGTCGGCTATATGGTCGCCGGGATAGGGATCCTGGGATGGCTGGGAGCAGCGAACGGGTTCGGGCAGCTCGGCCTGGACGGCGGCATGGCCCACCTCGTCAACAATATCCTCTACAAGACGCTCCTGTTCATGGTAGTCGGCGTGATCATATGGAAGACCGGTGAGAACCTGCTCAGCCGTATCGGCGGGCTCCAGAAGAAAATGCCGGTCACGGCGTTTGCGTTCTGGATCGCGGTATTTTCCATATCCGGAATACCGCTCTTCAACGGATATGTGTCCAAGGGGATGGTGCTCATGGCCGCACAAAACTCCAGTTTCTGGCTCTGGCTCCTCCTTATGATCGCGTCCTTTGGGACATGCGTATCCTTCCTCAAGCTGGGATATTTTGCATTTTTACGCCCGGGCAGTAACGAGGCTTCGGATCCGCCGCTTCTTATGCAGGCTGGCATGCTTGGAGCTGCTGCATTATGCATTATCCTCGGGATATTCCCGCAGATCCTCTACGGTTTCCTGCCCTACCCGACCACGTACCTGGCATATGCCCCGGAGCATCTGGCCAGTGCGCTCCTCGTCCCTGGTGCTGCCGTGCTCTTCTTCTTTGCAGTCGGGAAAAAGATCCTTCTGCCTCATGAAACGCACGTCAGGGATATTGACGCAGCATATGTTGGACTGGCTCATGGCATTACTGCCTTTGCCGGCGGTCTCCAGGAGGTTTTCGTACGTGTCTACCGCTGTGCAGTCGCTGCCGCCCTCACGCTCTTTACTGCCGGGAAGGTCGCCATGGGCATGGAAAACCGCGATGCAAACTGGAACATCGCCATGTTCGGGAGTGTCCTTGTCGCGCTTGTCACCGCCGTCATCCTGGGGGTGGGCTTGTGATACCTGCTGATATTGCCGCTGCCACCCCTCTTGTTGTCGCACTGTGTGGCATTGCGATCTATTTCATCACGAAGCTCCTTCCGCCAAACCTCCGCCACTGGAGCGGGACGCTGACGGCCCTGATACTCCTTGGCACCTTCTTTATTTTGCTTTCCGTGATTGCCCGGCACGCTACACTTACCGGTCTCTCTTTTACCGGTATTACCGGGGGCCTTCTTGTTACGGGGATTGGTGCGGTATCCGCATGGGCTTCCGAAGGGAGCATTGACCCCAAAGGGCCGGTCCACCTGTATTACCCGCTCTTCCTGTTCGCACTGGCCGGTGCGATGGCGATAGGGTTTGCAAATGACCTCTTCACCATTTTTGTCATGGTCGAGCTGTCGGCCATCCCGGTCTATGCCCTGTGCGCCTACCGGCACAAGGAAGACCCGTCAGCGCTCTCGTCGGCAATGAAGTATATGATACAGGGAGTTGTGGGGACGCTGACTGCCCTCTTCGGGGTGGCAATCCTGTATCTCGCCGGGCATACCCTGGACCTGTCAGAACTCCCCAAAGCCCTTGCTGGAGCAGACCCGTCGCTTGTTATCTTTGCAGCCGTCCTGATCCTGCTCGGGTACGGGGTGAAACTGGGAATCGTCCCGCTGCATACCTGGCTTCCGGATGCCTACGCCCGGGCACCTGTTGGTGTTACCGCGATCATGGTCGGCCCGACAAAGATAGGTGTCCTGATTGCACTGTTTCTTACCCTCTCGGCCCTGCCTGCCGGCGGTATTCCCCGGACCGTTGGCATCATCGTCATTTTTTTTGCAATCCTCACGATGACCGTGGGAAATCTCCTTGCGCTCAACCAGCGGGATCTCCGGTATGTCCTTTCATACTCAAGCGTAGCCCAGATGGGGTATATCCTTCTCGGGTTCGGGATCGGCATGGTCTATAACCTGCCCCTGGGGTTTGCCGCCGGCCTCTATTATGCCATCGCGTATGCGATGATGAAAGCGGGGGCGTTCATCGCCGCAGATGTGTTTGCAGCCGATGCAGGATCGTTTGAGACGGATAAGATGAAGGGCATTGGTGCCCGGCACCCGTTCCTCGGCATCTCCTTTGCCATATTCATATTCGGGCTTATCGGTGTGCCTTTCACCAATGGGTTCCTGGGAAAGATGCTCCTTGAACAGGCGGGTATGGTCACATCCATGATGAGCGGTGTCGTCCTCGCGCTCATCCTCGCGCTAAACAGTGCCCTCTCTCTCGGGTACTATGTTCCGGTGATCTCGAAACTGATGTTCTCAAGCGCGGAGAAAGGCCAATGCCCTGTCCGTTTAAAACCCGTTCCTCCGGGTGCTCTTTTTGCCGTGATATTTCTCGCGATTGTCACGGTCTATTTCGGGCTTTTCCCGGAGTCGTTTACCTGGATTTCGCATGCAGCCGGGCAGATTTTCACGTGGGGGGTGGCATGAATGCCGCTGTTGGATCTTATCACGTCACCGATCGCCATTATGGCGGCTGCTCTCGTGATCGGGTGCCTGGTTTACTGGTGGTCACGCACCATTGCACCGGTATCTGCACCGTCCGTCAGCAAGACCATGCCCTACGTTGGGGGAGAAGTTGCAGTAGCACAGACCTTCCAGCCGGGCTACCATTTCTTTTACGTGGCCTTGTTTTTCACGGTTGTTGACGTGGCCGCACTGGTGCTTGCGACTGCCCCGCCCGATGCTCCCCCCTGGGGGTCACTGGGGTACTTAGCTATCATTGCGATTGCTGTCACCGTCCTGAGGTGGGAACAATGAGGGGAGATGTGACCGGCTCTGCCGGTGAGGATGTATTGATATGTGGCTTACTATCCGTGCCTGGAGGTGATACCTGATTATGACTGTCCCGTCAGCCGGTTTGAGCCGGCGCCTGGTGAACTGGGCGCGGATCAAATCCCCGTGGATAACGATTTACAACAGCGGTGCCTGCAATGCCTGCGATATCGAGATTATCGCGTGCCTGATGCCCCGGTTTGATATCGAGCGTTTCGGTATTCTCGTCGAAGGCTCCCCCCGGCATGCGGACATCATGATTGTCACCGGCAACGTCACGCTGAAACAGGCCTCCCGCCTGCGCCGGGTGTGGGAGCAGATGCCGGAACCGAAATACGTGATCGCCGTGGGTGCCTGCGGTGCGTCGGGTGGAGTATTCAAGGGCCTGTATCATGTCATGGGCGGTGTTGACTGTGTCATCCCCGTGGATGCCTATGTGGCCGGGTGCCCCCCGCGCCCGGATGAGATCATCAACGCGGTTGTCACCTGCCTGAACCTGCTCAAAGAAGATGCAGCCCATGGCGGAAAGGAATGGCGGCAGAAAAAGCCCCTGCCGGGTATGGATGCGAAAGGCTCCCCGGTGATACTATGACTGGTCCGGTAACAATCGACATCATAAAGGAACGAATGAAAGAATTCGGACCCACAGAGCAGGTCCATGCGAACCGTGTTCTTGTAAAAACGGTGCCCGGCAAGGTCCACGATGCCATAGGAACCCTGCAGGCAACACTCGGATGCAACCGCCTCATCACGATCAGTACCCTCGACAATGGCGAAACGTTTGAGATCTTGTACCATTTGATCGGGCCTCACCGCATTATCATCACCCTTGCCATCGATCTCCCCCGTTCGCAGCCGAATGCGCCGACAGTCTCGGACATTCTCCCGCCGGCAGGCATCTACGAACGGCAGATCCACGACCTGTTCGGTATCACGTTCGAAGGGAATCCCAACCTGAAAAAAATTATCTTAAACGAGGACTGGCCCGAACATGAATATCCGTTGCGCAAGGACTGGAAACCCGGGCCGGATACGTTCTATGGCGGGATAAAAGTGGAAAGATCGGAGGGGAGTTAGATGCCCGAAGTCGTTATACCTATCGGACCCCAGCACCCGGCACTCAAGGAACCCGTGAATTTCCGGATTATTGCCGACGGGGAAAAGATCGTTCGCCTCGAACTTGAACTGTCCTATACCCACCGGGGGATCGAGAAGGCGGCCGAACAGCGGAACTTCATCCGGGTCCTCCCGCTGCTGGAGCGGGTCTGCGGTATATGCTCGCATTCCCATGCGACGGTCTTTGCCAAAGGGATCGAGGAGATCATGCAGCTGGAAGTCCCCCCGCGAGCGCAATATATCCGCACCATCATTGCCGAACTGGAGCGGATGCACAGCCATCTCCTCTGGCTGGGTGTTGCAGCGCACGAGATCGGGTTCAATACCCTGTTCATGTGGACGTGGCGCGACCGCGAGGCGGTGCAGGACACGCTTGAGGAAATGAGCGGGAACCGGGTGCATTATAACATGAACGAGATCGGCGGTGTCCGGTGTGACCTGAACCCGGCACAGGTAAATGCTGCCCTGTCCCGCCTGCCCTCCCTTGAGGAACGGATAAAAAAATACGTGGACATGGTAAACGACGAAGAGACCCTGTTGCTCCGGTTCCGGGGTGTCGGCAGGATGAGCAAAGAGGAGGCACTGAAATATGGGGCGGTCGGGCCGACGGCACGTGCAAGCGGTGTAGATTATGATGTACGCAGGGACGACCCGTATCTCGCCTACGCAGAGGTGCCCTGGAATGTCGTGACGGATACCGAGGGGGACGTGTATGGCAGAACACGTGTCCGTATCGGGGAACTGCGGGAGAGCGTGCAGATTGTCAGGTACTGCCTGGAAAATATCCCGGCAGGACCGATCCGGGTTGATGCGCCAAAGAATGCGCCAAAAGGCGAGATCCTCTCGCGGTATGAAGCACCACGGGGGGAGCTGGCCCACTACATCCGGACGAACGGGACGGATAAGGTGGAGCGGGTTGATATCCGCACGCCGACTCTCGCGAACTGGACCTCGGTGGCAATGTGCCTTGTCAACCAGAACATCGCGGATATACCGGTAATTGTTGCCGCGATCGACCCCTGCCTCTCGTGCACATCACGGCTGACGGTCACTAACCGGCAGAACCGGCCGGGTGTTGCGGTGGTCCGGGCTGCACCGAACGGGAGGAGTCTTCCCGGTAGTGAGGGTGAAGAGAAACTATGACCGATCCCGTGTTTATCCTTCTCTATATCGTCCTGTTCCCAGGATTCATCTTCCTGTTTGTTTACTCCCTGTTCCTGTCGTTTTTAGACCGGAAGATCGTGGCCCGGATGCAGAACCGGGTCGGGCCGCCGTTCTACCAGCCGTTTGCAGACCTGGTAAAGATGCTGGCTAAAGAGGTGATCGACCCTGACGGGGTGGACCGGGCGCTGTTCGACGCGATACCCCTTGTCGCTCTCGCGGCGGTCATGACCGCGTTCCTCTACGTCCCGGTAACGGGATACAGCCCGCTTGCATTCCCGGGGGATCTTGTCGTCGTCCTCTACCTCATGCTTATCCCGACCTTCGCGCTCTTCCTTCTCGGCTGGCTCTCCCGCAATATCTTTTCCACCATTGGTGGGATCCGGGCAGCGACGCAGATGTTTATTTACGAGGTGCCGTTCTTCCTTGCCCTCCTTGCGCCCGCCATCATGGCCGGCACCTGGTCGATATCAGGGATCGTGGCCTGGCAGCAGCACAACACCTGGCTCGTGTTCTTCCAGCCGATCGGCTTTGTTGTTGCCCTGATCTGTCTCCAGGCAAAACTGGAGAGGACCCCGTTCGATATTCCCGAAGCGGAAACGGAGATCGTTGCCGGGCCCCTGACAGAGTTGACCGGGCGCAGGCTCGCCTTCATTCATCTGACGACCGAACTATCGCTGGTGGTCGGCAGTGCCCTGATTGCCGCCCTGTTCCTTGGCGGCCCGATGATCCCGTGGACCCTTTCCCCATCGTGGCTGAACGAAGTTGCCGGTTTCTGCGTGTTCCTCGTAAAGACCCTCGCCGTGCTCCTGATACTCTCGTCGATCAAGGTAGCAACCGGGCGTATCCGTATCGACCAGCTCAACGATATCGGCTGGAAATACATCGCCAGTGCAGCGTTAGTCCAGGTGGGGATGGTGCTTGTCATCAACTATCTCTGGGTGACCCTATGAGTGTCCTTTCGGAGATGATCAAAAACCTCCTCTCCCGGCCGGTGACGATCCTCTATCCCCTGGAGCAGGTGCCGATACCGGTAACGTTTCGCGGGAGAGTGGCGATCACCGATGAGAAATGCATCGGGTGCTCGAAGTGCTCTCTTGTCTGCCCGGCACAGGTTATCACCATGATCGACGGCCCGAGGGAGGTTGAGTTCAAGGGAAAGAACCTTGCACGGAAGAAACGGCCGCAGGTAAAACTGTACCAGTGCATCCGCTGCGGTCTCTGCGAGCGGCATTGTCCAACAGGCGCGATTCATCTTGAGCAGGTGCACGGGGGTACGGGTACCGACCGGGAAGTTGTGGTAACATAATGCAGAATAGAGAGCCTTTGACCGATACCCTTCAGCGCAGGGTAAAGGGTGCCTGCAGGCTGGCCGTTGTCGGTATCGGGGATGAACTCATCCCCCACGACCGGCTGGGAATGTTTGTGGCACGGGAGATCGAGCACCTGCATCTCCCGGGCGTGAAGGTTTTTTTTGCCGGTACGGTCCCGGAGAGTATCACCGGCCCCCTCCGCAGGTACCGGCCGGAGCATGTGCTTTTTCTCGACGCCGCCGACATGGGGGAACGGCCCGGAACGATCGCGGTTATCGGGCCGGGAGAGATCCGGGCCAGCCTGGTCTCGACGCACGTCCTCCCGCTTTCGGTTGTCATGGACTATGTTGAAGGGGAGATCGGGACAGATGTCACGCTGCTCGGGATCCAGCCGGATTTCACCCATCCGGAGAAGGACCTGTCAGAGGAAGACCGGGAATTCCTGAACCATAACCTGCGGGTAGTGTCTGATATTCTCCGGGAACGCTGATGTACCCGGTGGTGCTCCCGGCCCCACCGCGATGCACCCTTGCTGCCCCAATCCCTGCTTTCATTTACTTTAACTTTTAAGTAAATAACAAAGTAAATAACCCGGGCCGCTGATCATCATGAAACAAACAAGGGAGGACCCCTCTATGCAGAATGATATCCTCTCGATCCTGAATGAATCCGAAGGGCTCAACGCGAAAGTCTTCTCGCTTGTCCGCTTTAAACTGCTTGCGAGCCTTGCCGCTCTCGGGCAGGACGGGGCAACCTACCGCGAGCTCAAAGCGGCGCTCGACATCAATGACGGCGTGCTGTTTGCGAATCTCAACGTCTTAAAAGACATGGGCTATCTTACTTCAGGGAAGATCACGTCCGAGGGAAAAGAACTCGAACTCTATACGATCACGCCCGAAGGACAGGATGAATGGAAGAGAACACGGACCTGGCTGTGCCGGTTCCTCCGCTGCGGAGTATAACGATGGAAAAATACCAGAAAGTAATAGCCTTCTTTAAGGAACTGGGTTTTCAGTTCGACATTTCCCGGTTCGACGACCGGCTGATCGCACAGAAACTGGTCTGCCTGCTGGAACTCAAAGGTATAGACCTCGGGTATTCGTGCAGCCTGTATGTCCGCGGCCCGTACTCTCCGGACCTGACCCAGGACCTGTACGCATTCCCCGCCGAGTTTGCGGCCCTGGTCTCCGGCTCACGGCTGACCCCACAGGAGAAGGAGACGGCAGGCGAACTCGGCCGGATCTTCGGCCTCAAGCCTGTCTCTCTTGAAGTCGGGGCGACGTACGGCTATTATACCCTGCGGCAGGGAAGCGACCCGCTCGAAGCGGTCCGGCAGGTAAAACGGCTCAAGCCGTTCTATTCCGAGGCGCAGGTAGCACTAGGGGTATCGAAGGCAAAGCAGTTCCTCTTTACCCCGACAGAAAAGGATCTCGAAGCCTTAAAAGAGGAGACCGGGATCTGGCAGCGGGCATCGCTCACGTCACGGGAGTACCGGGGCGAATGAAGAACGGGGATATCTGGCTCGTGGATCTTTCCGATGCAAAAGGGCACGAGCAGCGGGGCGAACGACCGGCAATCGTGGTCGGGGGAGCAAACGGTCTTGTCCTTGTCGTCCCGCTCACGAGCAACACCGGCAGTGCCCGGTTCTCCCACACCCTCCCGATCTCCCCGGATACGCATAACGGTCTCGATGTGGAGAGTGTCGCCCTTGTTTTCCAGATTGTCTCGCTCGACCGGGAGCGGTTCCAGCACCGGATCGGTACGGTGGGGGAACAGCACCGGCTCGCGATTGTGGCGCTGATCAGGAATTTGATGGGGATAGAGTAAATTTGCCCGGATAAACCGGTTTTCCCAATCAAGTGCCTCGTGATGTAGTATCCGTATCCCGAGGTAAGATGATGAATGGGCGGAATCTACACGGAGATGGTCGCTGATCTGAAGAAGAAAGAACCGGCGCCGGCGGCTGCGGAAGGGACTGCACAACTAGAACAAAAAAGGAATAATCTTTCACGTTTGTTAAAAAGTTTGACATTTATTGCGTTTGTTTAGTTTTCTTTTGTTTTTCAAGGTATGCCACCAAAAATTTATCGATAACCTCCTGTTGGTATTTGGATAAGTTTGAAAAAGCCATTTTATTCTCGTATATTTCTTTAATTCTGCAATTAATAAGGGAACAATCAACAAATTTTTCAAGGTCAGTTATATTGAAGGAGACGTTAATATTGTGATCATTAGCAGTTACATGGTATTCTACAATCGCGAATTCTACGAGAATTTTTATTAACTCATTATCATTATTGGATAATTTTCGAACCCATTTACCACATACTTCTTTATCCGTATCCCAGTTATACCAAGAAAAAAGTATGATCTTTAAATTGGGACTTTTCAATAATTCATTTGAGTCTGCAAATTTATGTAATTTCAAGATCAGTAATTGTTTAAGATCTTCAATATGCTCATTTGTGAGCGTATTTTTTTCTTTATTATTGTCGTTTTCGGTTGCAGCTCTTCGAATATCATGGACTATTGAATAGAATGTAGATGTAGAATTTATGACAGTTTTCATTATTTCGTACCGTTCTTGTTCATTTAATCTTGAAAGCAACTGTTTTCGCAAAAATTGACATTCATCAAAAACGGTTATTGAATTTGCATCTTGAGAATATTTATCGTGAAGAATCAGCAACGCATCTTGCAGGTCAAACAGTTCGGGTAATATTATTTTGACATTTTTTAAAGGAATATCATTTTCGGCATAATCGTTCAAGCGGGACAAAATATAATTTACTTTTCGACCCCCCATTTTATCTTTTGATGCCATTTCTAGCAGTTTTGATTTAAATTTTGTCTTATCCCCCGTCAAATCTAGGAGTTGCGCAATCTCATTATGGGGAATTCGATAATCGGGAATTGTCATCCAGAAATATGTTGGAAATATCTCTGTTATGCAAATACGCAAATCTCGTCTCAATAGTCTCCAATCAGTACTAACATGTCTATTCAAATTCTCGCAGTACGCTGGAAAGAGTAGGGAGGATATCTGATCAACAGCATGTTTTTTTGTTTTGGAATGGCTCAAAAAAATTTCATAAAAATTAGAATTATATCTAGGCTCTCTATCAGTTATCTTTCCAAATCCCGCAAATGCTAAAGGGTTTTCCCGAATTATTGCATATGTATCTGGTTGAAATATCCTTAATGATTCTATGGCAATGAAATCTATGGGGTTCACTTCACTATGGACTGAGGGGTATGTAACAGAAATTGAATTAACAAATCTAATAATGTCTCTTGGAGTGTCGATTAGTTCTGAGATCCCCTCATCAAAAATTTTAATCCAATACGGGTCTTTGAAGAAATCATCATTGTATGATAAAAACAATTCTTCTAATCTTCTAGATAATAACTTTTTAATTTGAGATCTTTCTGGATATGGAACATCGAATGATGCTTGAATAATTTTTTCAAGATATTCCTCTCCAGATATATTCTCGCTTTCTTGAAGAATTTGTGTAACAATTTTTTTATCGAATGCTAAAAGAAAAACAACATTGGGAAAATCTGCGACAGTTTTAATTACTTGAAATAACTGTCGCATTTCTTCGGGATTTAAGCGATCAATATCATCGATTATTACCAAAATTTTCTTGTCCTGCGATAATTCCTTTGTAATCTCCTCTTTTAATTCTTCAACGCTTTTTTGGCCTGGATCAAATTGCTTTTTTATGTGCTCTACGCTATCTGTATATCCCTTATTTATGGACTCATGAATCGCTTTAGGTATAATAATTGAGGAGAATGCAAGAAGATATTCTCCAAATAATTCTGTAATTTTTTCAGCGTTTTTTAGATTTTGGCTAATCCCCTTCCCAAAATGCATGAATAACTGTCGAATTAAATCATCTCTTCCTGAAAACCACCAAGGATTGAATTCAATGATTATAGGTTTTAAATCTTCAGGCTGTTGGTTGAGATAATATTTTACATAATTTAAAATTGTGGACTTTCCTGAACCCCATTCCCCATTAATTGAAATAACAAATCCATGTGGATTAAACATATTCTGGATACCATTCGCCAAATGTCGAGCGAAGGGTCCATAATATAATTGATCATCTTTTGTAGGATCGTTTTTTGGGATATCACAAAGTATCGAAAAATGAGGATCTGAGGGCATCGTAATAAAATGCACTTTAGTATCTTAATTGAAATATGTTTTTGATCAGGTGTTATGATCCCAAAGATCACAATTGTTTTTTGAATTCCTGCCCCCGATAGAAAAGAGGGGTGGGTACCCCCCACCCGCCCCGGCACATGGGTGGGGGGGTGGCCCCCACTTACGCGGACAAAGGGGGAGGGGGGTAGGGGATCACCCCCCTCCACCGGATTTGGGACGCCCGCCATTTTTGCACGGGAAATGCAGGGTCGTTCGCGTGGAGGCTCCGACGGAGGATTTTTGCCTGCGGTCGTTTTTTGGTGCGTGGTCGCGGGCCGGACCGGGCCAAAGGGGGGAGGGGGTACCCCCCTGCTGCTCCGGAACAAGGGTGGGGGGGTGATCCCCTGCTTGAGCGACAGAAGGGGAGGGGGGTGATCCCCTTACCCCCCACTTTTTTTAAAGAATGGAACAAAAACGGGCAGCCCCCCATCACAACCAGCGTAAAGTTATTGATAAATAGGTACTTTCACCCAATTTTGTTGTATGAAAGAGAATGGGGGGAACATACTAAAGATCGAAAATATCGTCGCCTCCGGGTCGATTGCAGAGTCCGTCGACCTGGAATTACTTTCCGACAAAATACCGGGCTGCGTGCTCAATACAAAGAGGTTCCCCGGTGCGGTCTACCATATGCAGAACCCGAAATCTGCTGCCCTCATTTTTGCATCCGGCAAGATCGTCATTACCGGACTCCACCGGCCGGAAGAATCAAAATCAGTTCTCCAAAATCTGATAAATACCCTCAAAGAAGCAGGAATTACCGTTCTGGATAACCCCCGGGTCAAAGTCACCAATATGGTCTGTTCCCATGATCTCGGGTACCCCTGCAACCTGAACAGGATCATGGTCGGATTAATGGACAGCGAGAATATCGAATATGAGCCGGAAGTCTTTCCGGGACTTGTCTGCCGGATTTCTGACCCCAAGGTAGTATTTCTTCTTTTCACCACGGGAAAACTCATTATAACCGGCGGAACGAATATGGCAGATATTGAAAAAGGACTTGTGATTCTTAAGGAAAAACTCAGTATTGTCGACCACAAAATCTGAAAAATCAAAAAATTTTACGTGGTAGAGAGCCTGAAAGCGGGAAAGCCTCCGGAAACGTCGCGTAAAAAGCCCATAAACCCCCCGCACGGTATGAAACGAGCGGACAGGCGGACGAGTGCGCCAATCCCTCCCGCATCAACTGCAAAAAAAGCAGAATTTCAAAGAGGATTTCAATTAACTGGCAAAAATGCAGGATTTGCGGCAATACCTACGACGTAAAAATTAATCGCAGATCGTAAGAAAAAGGATTTTTTGAAATCATCTGAAATATTTTTTAATCGTTATTGTCAGCAATACAGAGTTTTCTCTTAAAAACCCCGACTCCCCGTTTAACATCGTCCATATTCGTCCCCCCTGTAATAATGGTCTTTCCCGAGGAGAAGAGCAGGAATACGAGTTTTGGGTCAGAAATCCGGCAGACAAGTCCCGGAAAGACTTCCGGTTCATATTCGATATTCTCGCTGTCCATTAATGTGATCATAATCCTGTTCAGGTTGCACGGGCTCCCGAGATTATAGGAGCAGACAATATTTTTGATGGCGACCTGCGGGTTATCCTCACAGGGTATTTCTGCACGTCTGAAGTCCTGTAAAAGATTTTGTAACGCTACCGGGATATCTTCAGGAGTAATGAGGCCGGTAATCACGATCCTGCCCGATGCAAAAATGAGGGCAGCGGATTTCGGGTTTTGCATGTGATAGACCGCACCCGGGAACCTCTTTTTGTTGAGTACACAGCCCGGTATTTTGTCGGAAGTGAGTTCCAGGTCGATAGCATCTGCAATCGATCCGGAAACGACGACATTTTCGATTTTTAATGAGTGGAGTTCACTCTCTTTCATAATCTAAAAATGGGACAGAAGACCCTATTAATAAATAACTCATCCGGGGTGAAAACCGGGAAATAACTCCAAGGGGAGGAGTTTTTTATTTCCGGGCAACCCCCGGTTCCACCAAAATACCCGATCCATCTCCCACTTATTTCTGGGCAACCTGTGCCAGGGTATCGTGAGCTGCCACGGACGGGTTGTGCTTCTCCCTGATGAGCGCAACAAGATACGGCACCGCGAGCAGGAGCGCGATGCATCCAAATGCAAGGAACATATTACTGTATGTTGCCACGAGTGCAATGACGGGCAATACCGCAAGTGCGGAAGCAAACTGGCCGATGTTCAAGGACACCGAGAACCCGCCCATCGCCCGCCCGAGAAATTGTCGTGGCGTGATTGCAGCAATCCAGGTTAAGATCGTCGGCATCAGGAGCCCTTCGCCAATACCGACCAGGACCACGGCGACCCCTACGAGGACAAGCGACGTGGCAAACCCGAGAATGCACAGGCCCAGGCCAAAGGAGAGAAGAGTCACGGTGAGGATCGTGTACCGGTGGAATCTCCAGGCAATTCTCCCGTAAAAGATCCCGAGGATTGCCGAGGCACAGCCCCCGATCCCGAGGAATATCCCTGCGGTAAGCGCGGTGTTTTCTCCCATGATCCGTGCGGCATCCATATGGGCAATCAGGAAGGGGAACTTCGTCGGCATCAAAAAGAACAGCAGGTTCCCCATAAAGAGGGTGATATATGCCAGGAGAAGGGGAGTGGCCGGGAATTTTTCATCGGACTCCGCCTTTCTCTCACCGGGTGCTGCCCTGATTTCCTCGCATTTGCGGGCGGGCTCTCTCATCGTTAAGAGAACGCCGGCGAGAATGACAATCCCCAGGAGGTAGATGAGGAACGCTGCACGCCAGGAAATACCGGCGAGTAATCCACCGCTCACTTCAAGGATCAGTACCCCGACACCCATGGCCGCTGCCTGGTAACCGAGAATCCTCGCCCGGGTCAGCCCGTCATAATAACAGACAATCAGGGCAGATGTCGTGCAGATGATACCGGCAATACCGACCCCGAGGAAGAACCTGCCCACGAGTATTGCGGGAATTGAGTTGAGATAATATCCCGAACTTCCTGCAATGGTAAAGACCGCAACGGAGATGGCAAGGACCCTGATTTTGCCGATCTTATCCGAAAGGATCCCGAGGAATAAGCCCGTGATGGCAATGGCAAGCGCGGGGAGCGTAACAATTAAGGAGATGCTTGCATCTGATGCGTCGGGAAATGCTGCGCTGATTAACGGCAGAGCCGGCGCGACTGCTGCTCCTCCCATGAGGATCATCATGGCAGCAAGCATGAGGAAAAGAAATGTCCATTTTGATGGTTTGAACTGTGCCGAAGTCATGTCCTATTAAATCGTTAAGGACAGAATATTAAGAAAGTGCTCCTGAAAAGAGTAGCTGATGTTATGATTGATGATTCGTTACTTTCGCAGCTCAAAGGCATCGGGATGAGTGAATACGAGGCGAAGGTATACGTGATTCTCTCAGCTCTGCGGGTGGCAAGTGCCCGGGAAATCCACGAACAGACAAAGATCCCCCGGGGCAGGATCTATGAAACGCTTAACTCGCTCCTGGAGAGAGGGTTTATTGTCTCTTCGGGGAAGGCGCCGGTCCGGTACTCGCCGGTCGATGTCACCGCGACGTTTGAGCGGCTGAAACGCGAATCCGTGGCGTCTCTTGATGGATTGTATGAGCGTGTGAAAACCCTCGAAACCGAGACACCGGCCCCGCTCATGCAGGGATATAAACTGTATACCGAATGGACCCGGGATAACCAGATCCGGATGATGCTCAGGAGGGCGAAATCAGAGGTTATCCTGCTCTGCAATGATGAAGCATTCCTCACCCGGTATGGCAGCGATATTTCACGTGCGGCAAAACGGGTCGTCGTGTACCTTATTGTCGGGAGAAAAGAACTTGCGGAGTTTGCGCCGGTAAAATGCTATGTTGGAGGGAACGATATGGAGTCCTCCCTCATTCATCCCGAGGTGGGAGAACACATCGGGCTCTCGATGAAATTGTTATTGCTGGCCGACCGCCGGGAGTCCCTTTCGGTCATGGAAGAGAACGGTAAACTGACGGCGATCTTCATATCCCCTGATATTTTCGCCGGCTACCTGTCGCGAAAATTTGTGCAGGAGATAGAGCCGGTTGAGCGGTCGCGGAAGAGAACCTGAAAGGGACAGCTACCGGATACCCGGAAAACTATACTGTTTTGAATTTTTTATCGTAGTCGGGTCCCGAAGATCGCAGGTTTTTCTCGCGCGGCCGGCTCCGGCAGATGGCCGTACCACGTACCCTCTTCAGGTTCCCGCAGACCTCAGGCCTGCTGCCCGGCCGGGCCGGCAAACCGCGTTTTCATCAGGTACGCCATCAGGGCAACGAGTATCCCGAGGATGCCGGCCACCACAAAGACCGCGTCGAGGCCGAAGAAGACCAGGACTATCCCGAGAACAATGGGGGCAGCGCTCTGGCCCACGTATTTCATGCAGCTGTGGATCGCGATCACCCCGCCCCGGGTCGTCGGGGGCGAGAGCTGGATGAGCTGCACGTCAATCGCGGTCTGGGCAAGGATCAGCCCCACGCCAAAGACCAGCAGCAGCAGGACGACCGCCGCAACCGATTGCGCACAGGCTAAAAACAGAAGCGAGAGTCCGACGGCGATAAATCCCGCAGCAATCACCACCGGCAGGGAATGTTTCCCGGTCAGCGGCTTAACCTGCGGTGCAAAGAGGATGCACGTGATCCCCGGGACCGCGAGCATCAGGCCCGATGCCCCCGACGCGTACCCGAACGTTCCCTTGAGCATGAAGGGCACGTAGATCATCATCGCAAACAACAGGAAAAAGATCGAAAAGCCCATGAAGACCGTTGCGAGGATCGGCAGGTCTTTGAGGCATTTGAGCGCCCCGCCCATCCCCTCGTGGTGCACAACCGTGGCCTGGTCCCGGGTCTCTGGGAGAAACAGGATCACAAGCACCGCAAACGGCAGGGAGAGTGCAAAGAAGAGGAAGGCATAGTTCCATCCGAACAGGGCGAGCCCTCCCCCGATCACCGGGGCAAATACCGACCCAAGGGCAAACGTGATGCTGATCTTGCTCATCGCCGCCACCCGGTCAAGGCCGGTGTAGACGTCCCCGATCACGAGCATGGCAAGCGTTGTCATCCCCGCAACGCCGATCCCCTGCATGAACCGTAAGACAAGAAGAGACGCGAAATCAGCGACAAAAAAACTCACGAGCCCGGTGAGGCCGTAGATTAAAAGGCAGGGAATCAGGATCCGTTTCCGGTTCACGCGGTCGGTGAAATGCCCGATCACCAGGGTGAAAAACGCTGTTGAGATCGTAAACACGGACATCAAGAGCGCGACATTCTGCGCTGTTGTGTGCAGGGGACCTACCATCTCCGGCAGTACCGGTGCAAGGAGCGCCCCCCCGGCCATGGAAAAAAATGCCACGATGCAGAGCATCAGGAGATCGGTTTTATTAAATTCCGTGATTCGCCTCTTTACCTTTCCCGTATATGGAGTACCGTTTTGATCCTGTCCTCAAATAGACATCGCGCTCCTCTGATCTGGGTGTGCGGCCCCGGGAAAAAGGACAACGAACCGGGACCCGAGACCCTCCCGTCAGGACCGGTTGGCGGTACTCCCGGTAAAAAAGAATTAACTGTCCGCCCGCTCGGGATAATACATCTCATTCGTCAGCTTTTCACGCGCCTTTGGCAGGGAATCGATCTCATACTGGCTCACGATATGCTCGTTTATGGTCTCCCCGGTCTCCTTGTCGATGGACGCGGGCACCCGCGTATATTCCCGGAAGATCTGGGAGCCGCCAGAAGAGGCCGGGATGGAAACCCGGTATTTGTTGTCCCCAATCTTTTGCCAGGTACCGGACATCTTGAGCTGAGAAACAATCCTGAAGCTCGATCCGGAATTTATCGGTACGCCAAAGGTATAGGTCACGCTCCCGTCCGATAAGAATACGAAATCGTAGGCCGCCCATGGCATTTCTGAGGTAAACGTGGGGTATTCCCGAACCCATCGGCGGAGAATCGGATCGGATTCCAGCGTTGCGGTGGTCGTTGGCGTCTGTGTTGGGCTTGTCGTTATTGCTGTCGCAGGGGTGATCAGGATCTGTGTGGTCACCGGTGCAGATGTGACAGGCACGGTGGTTGTGGGCACGGCTGCGGAACTACCGGACGAACTCGTACATCCCGCAGCCAGAAGAACTGCGATGGTAATGATCGTGAGAGAAAAAAGAGTGATTTTTCTCATAGATCACCAGTTATATCGTGATCCTATAATCCTTCTCTTTTGCCTCCTTAAGGGAGCCCCCGCTCTCCCCTCACTTTTTTACAGCGTTTTTGGACAGGGTCGACACATGCAAGGAACCAAATAAAAGCCCCTGCCCCAACCATTAAACTGTCAAACGGTGCAGGGATGAGTAGACATCCATGTCACCTGTCATCCGGGCCGACTGCCCCTGCCCGAAAACAACCTGCAGCCGCCACACGCTCTGCGACGAATGCGAGGCGTTCCGCGTAGCACGGGGGAAAGTGCCGTTCTGCCGGCAGCAGAAGGTCTCGTTCCTTGGCAGGATCCGGAAGATGCTGGGCCTGAGGTGAACGTTTCCACGATCCGGTTGGCCCGGGGATCCGGCTTTTTTACGAATGTTCATCATGTCATCGATCATAAAAAAAATGCTAAAGTCCGGTTGGGTAACACCGGGCGGAGTGTGATACCGTGTGGGCCCTCGATATAATAACCCTCTTTCTGATCCTCTTCCTCGTCAATGTCGTCCTCACGCTGATGCTCTTTACCTTCTGGAGAACCCAGAAGACCTATGACGGCTTCCGGATATGGATGCTTTCCCTGCTGGTCACGTCCTGCGGGTATTTCCTGTACCTGCTCTATGGATCCGTGCCCGTCTGGATCTCCTCAACCGGGGCAAATCTTTTGATCGTGCTCTCGGTCATGATGCGGCTTGACAGTACCGGGAAATATTTCCGGTCATGGGCGCTCCCTAAGATCGTGTACGGCATCCTGGTACCGGCCGGGCTCCTCTTGTTCTGGTTTATGATCGTGACCGATTCGGTGGTCGCCCGTGGCGTCATCGTAGGGTTACTCATTGTCCCCTGCTTTGTTGCGACATCCGTCATTGCGATACGGTCAAAGGAACCGGAGACCCGGTCGCTCAGGTACAGTTTCAGTACGGCACTTCTGGTCCTGGCGCTCCTCTGGACCGCGATAGTCATCAACGGGGTTACAACCCCCGGGAATCACTCGCTGGAAGGTCCGGATCTCATCAATTCTGTCTTCTTTATCGTTACGATCCTCATGGACATCGTCCTCACGGCATCCTTCCTGATGCTTAATATGGCCCGGTCCCAGATCGAACTCCGAAAAAGCGAGGATGCACTCTCCCGGGCAAACAAAAAACTCACGATTCTCTCTTCAATAACCAGGCACGATATCAAGAACCAGCTCACGGCCCTCGCGTTATATCTCGAGCTTTCGAAAGACGAACTTAGTACCCATCCCGGCGCATCAGAGTATCTCAAAAAAGAGATGGCGATCGCTGAAATAATCGGGCTCCAGATCGACTTTTCAAAGGCCTACGAGGATATGGGAACAACGGCACCGGTCTGGCAGAATATCAATGAAAGTATCCGGCGGGCTGTTGCGGCCCTGCCGATGCAGGCGGTAAGGGTGGAGGTTGACCGGTCTGACCTCGCACTGTATGCAGATCCCTTGTTCGAGAAGGTCTTCTATAACCTGATTGATAATGCCCTCAGGCATGGCGGGAATACCCTTACGAAGATCCGCATCTCCTGCCATGAGACTGAAAAGGGGCTCGTCCTTATCTGTGAGGATGACGGTGCCGGGATTACCAGAGAGGACAAAGATCACCTGTTTATGCAGGGCTGCGGGAAACATACCGGCCTCGGGCTCTTCCTCTCCCGCGAGATCCTCTCGATCACCGGCATTACCATCGCGGAAACCAGCGAACCGGGGAAAGGGGCCCGGTTCGAGATGAACGTGCCGAAAGGGGCGTACCGGTTCGGACAGTCATGATACCGGCAGAAAACAAAAAAAACCCCGGATTTCCCGCAAAGCAGGTATCGATCTCCCGGTGACGTGTACCATGGACCCAAAAGAACACATCCACATCATCAGTGCAGGAGAAAAGATCCACGAGGCCTATCCTGCGGCACTCAGGGACCTGCCGACGATCACCCATACCATCATTTTTGCCGAAAAAGAGGTCTATACCAACTCGGCCCGGGACGATACCAAGAAACGGATGTGGAAGTGCGCCATCCGCGACGCGATTGAGGCGGTGAACGCCCTCTCCATCTCCAAAAATATACCCTGTTCCCTGGTCCGTATCGATGCGGCAACGTTTGATGCGATCCGTGACCCGGTGCTCGGGATCTACAGCGATCACCCGGATGCACGGTATTCGTTTGATATATCCGCCGGGTCAAAACGCCTCTCGCTTGGACTCTTCTCAATGTCGCTCTGGGTGGAGGGCGATTCCTATTACGCGTTTGGGGATTCCCCGATCCGGCGGGTTCCAGTACCGGTATTTCCCGTAAAGAACCTTGCAGCAAACCCGTATTATCTTGTGATCCTCACCATCCTCTTCCGGGGCCAGGAGACCGGGAAGCAGACAAGGACGCTCGTCCCAAAAGAGACCCTTTTTAACGAGACAAAAACCTGGCAGATCCCGGCGAGCGCTTTTAGTTCGGGCACCGACCGGCCCGAACTGTCACCGGCCGTGTTCTCCCGGTTAGTATCGACGCTGGTGGGCTGGAACCTTATTTGTGAGGAGTCCGATCCGGGGAATGACCGGGAGAAACTCTATTGCCTCACCCCGGATGGCGAACTCGCGATATACGTGTACCTGGCGCGCCTGAAAAAGCGGAATCCCGGGAGTGCACCGGGTCTCACGTGATTTGCCGCGAGAAAAACGAATCCTTACTCCTCTTTTAAGGTGCGTTCGTCTTCTTCGATCCATTTCTCGAAATTCTGGATACCCGCTTTGATCTCGTTTATCCGCCGTTCCACATCTGCCAGTTGGGCGGTGGCCCGTGCACGTTTCTCCGGATCGTCGGAGCTGGCAAGAAATTTTCGGATATGCGCTGCAGTGAGCTGGAAATTCTCAAGGGCTGTCGCCGCTTTCTGGTACCGTTCCGTATTGACCTCGAGATTCTTTTGGACCCGGGATCTATTTTCCGATTTCGGGTGCGGTTTTCCTGCGTTAAGTGTATTCCAGAGGCCGTCGTGAAGGGTGCGGGTTGCCTGGATGCGATCAAAACAGGTTTTTTTGTGCTTGGCGAGCATCTCGTGCTTGTACTTCCCCAGCAGATCACCGGCGGTTTTAAGTTCCTGGCCGCGTTCTACAAGTGCATGGATATTCCGGGGCGGGGCACCGGCAGGGAACTGTGCGAGTTCCACGTGTTTTATAATCTCGTCGAAATGACTCCGGGAAACCGATTCCAGTGTCCCGTACTCCGATTTCTGGTTCTCCTTTACTTCCCGGCACAGGGTATTAAACTGGTTCCAGAGCAGATCCCGGTCATCATGGGCAAGCGGTTTTAATTCTTTGAACAACCCGGTGATCTGTTTTGCCTTGTTCCAGAAATCCTGGTATTTGGTGATGATGGGGAGATTTTGCCGGATCGGGTCGGTTAATGACGCCAGTTTCTCGATCTCCCCTGCCAGATGTTCTGCATTTTTATGGGCATTGATAAGCCACGGATCATCTTCAGGTTTCATGGAGCATCTCTTCTGTTCACTGGTTATGGATCGTCTTATTTGTTTCTGCCGGGTGTTATTACCCATCTCTCCAGTACCGGAACGTAACTGTGAGAAGGGCACGAAATTTTGTCGTCGGTAAAAAAGGGAGGGCTGACACCATGTCAAAAAAAGATGGGATGAGGTATCCCCCGATCCCCTCAAGGCCCCTTACGTGCTTGTGCAGGGCTCTAAACTATGCCGTTTTTAGCAGCGCGAATTCTTGGCGTGACAAGATCCCGCGCCTGCGTCAATGGTGGAGTTGCCCCCGCGCCGGATCTCCAGTTTCATGGTACCGTCGGACTGCATGATACGGACCATCTTGGGCTCTGCCGGGGCGACCGGGACATCCGGCTGGCGTGCGGCGCTTCGTGGCAGGATTACCGTGCTGCACTCTTTTTGGGCTGCAACAAGCGGGGCTGCGGACGGCTCTTCAGGCATCGGAGATGCTGTGTCCGGCACTACCGGCTCCTGCGTAAACTCCACAAGGCCGGGTTTCCCGTTCTGCCTGGACATCGTCCTTGTGATCGCCTTGAAGTCGAGCATCTCATCGATCAGTCCCCGGACCGGGGTTTCCATTGCCGATACCTTTCTCTCAAGTGCTGTGATCCGGTCATCTGATGCACCGGTTTCAGAAAATTCCATACTCGTAATCAGGTTCTCCTGGTGATCAGGTTCATCACGGGGTTTGATCTTTGCATCTGACATCGCATATAAATCACTACAGATGTTTCCTGACATGTTAAAGGGATAAGTCGGCCTCAGGCACGGGATTTGTCTGGTATCTATACTTTCAGCATGATCATTTTCACACCTCAAGGACACTCATTTATAAGGCCTGCCATCCGGTGTGAACTAAGAGAACAAACGAGCATACGCAAATGAGCAGCAGTCCCGTCACGGAACCCGTCACACGGTCGCAAATCCTCTTTTTCCAGTCCGAAGACGGGAGGAGCCGCATCGAAGTCCGGCTTGACGGGAACACGGTCTGGTTATCACAAAACCTGATTGCGGAGTTGTACCAGATCACAAAACAAACGACCGGTCACCATATCCAGAATATTTTTGACGAAAATGAACTCTCCCCGGAGGCAACTGTAAGACAATATCTTACAGTTCAAACCGAGGGATCACGAACCGTTCAGCGCTCCATCGAGTATTACAATCTTGATATGATCCTCGCCATTGGCTACCGGGTCCGGTCCTCCCGGGGCACCCAGTTCCGTAGGTGGGCGACGGAACGGCTGCGTGAATACCTTATTAAGGGATTCGTGATCGATGATGAACGCTTAAAGGACGGTCGCAGCATCGGGGCCGATTATTTCGACGAATTGCTTGAACGCATCCGCGATATCAGGGCATCGGAGAAACGGTTCTACCAGAAAATCCGGGAGATCTACAAACTTGCCGTCGATTACGATCCCCGTGCTGAAATCACCCTTGAATTTTTCAGAACCGTGCAGAACAAACTTCACTGGGCGATCACCGGCCATACCGCTGCGGAGATCATTGCAGAAAGGGCGGATGCAGCACGTCCCAACATGGGCCTCACTTCGTGGAAAGGGGCGAAGGTGCGGAAATGCGACGTCACGGTTGCAAAAAATTATCTCAATGAGACCGAAGTGAAAAATCTCAACCGCATCATTACCATGTATCTCGATTACGCAGAGATGCAGGCCGAACAGAAACGGCCGGTGTACATGAACGAGTGGAAGGAGAAACTCGATGCCTTCCTCCGGTTCAACGAGCAGGAAATCTTAAGTGACAAAGGGAAGGTATCGATGGAGGTTGCACAGCATCTTGCACTCGGGGAATACGATAAGTTTTCTGCCCGGAGGCTTGTGGAGGAGGCTGCCCTGCCCGATACGGAATTCGATGCGATAGCACACCGGATCGAGCATAAAAAACGCGATCGGAAAAATCTGGCTCGTTAACATTCGGTCCTTTGGTATCTTTTTTCGGTCGAAAACATGTTTGCCGGATTTCTCTCACAAAAACGTAAACGTCTCCGGCACGAGCGTCTGGAGATCGACCATCACGGCCCGGGCCGGGGTCGGGTTCACGTTCATCTGCTTCTGGAACGCGGTCTGGGACTGCCAGGTACCGGCATTGACCCCGAGCACTCCCCGGTATTGGGTGAGTCCCGATATATGTACGTGTCCCGTGTGCAGGATCTCGGGAAGCGGGTCGATAATGAGGCGGTCGGCCTTTCCTGCCGCAATCGGGGTCCGCCTGCCATACGCGGGTGCGAGGTGCCGGCGCTGGAGCATCTCCTCCATCATTCTCCCGCTCTGCTCGTAGGAGGCACCCGGGATGAGTCCGATCATGTCATCGATCGACCGACCATGGTACATCAGCACCCGCACCCCCTGCAGGTTCACCATCGCCGGGTTCTCGACCAGCATGCAGTTCTCGGGGAACTTCTTTGTGAATTGTTCCGGGATCACCGGCTGGGGCTCGGCGCCCCGCACAACGTCGTGGTTACCCGGCGCGACAATAATTTTGATCCGGTGCGGGATCGCACTGATCAGATCGCCGAACGCGTCGTACTGCTCGTAGATGTTCTTGATCGTCAGTTCCTGCTCCTGGCCCGGGAAGACCCCGATCCCGTCCACGAGGTCGCCGGCGATGAGAAGGTAAGAAGCGTCGGATTCCGCGATCCAGTCGACAAACCGGTTCCAGGCGTCAGGAAGGAACGTGTTACTCCCCACGTGGACATCGGAGATCAGGACTGCTTTTCCCGGGGTTTCGCTTACGTAGGGCTTGTTGTCGATCCTGATATCGGGCCGGTACATCTGTTCGGCAAAGAAGAGTTTCCCGTCGTTTGAGAGCTTGCCCTTGACGCCTATTACCTCGTCCATGATCAGGCGCTCGGCATCGGCAAAGACCGGCCGGTCTTTCCGGAAAAGCACCGTGAGGTTAGCGGTCGTATCCTCGATCTCCGCGATCCGGTGGCCGTTAGTTGTGGTCTTGACCTCGGAGACCATCCCGATCACGGTGCACTCTTCCTGCCGGTACCGGTTCGAGCGGGTCAGCGCCTCAAGGGGTATCGCCCCGCACCGGCTCCGGATCATATTCCCGAGTTTGCTGAACCGGTCCCGGAAATAGTGGAGATAGTCCTCGGTGCCGTTGATGCTCCCCGAGGTCCCCGGGCACCCGGAGACGATTTCGACGGTCGGGTCGGTCAGGAAACGCATCCCGTCCCGGGTCAGGTTCATGCCCGGGATGTGCTTTGCCGAGACCACCACGGTATCCTCGGGCACTCCTGCGATGATGCGATCGATCAGCTCCAGGTTGTCCTGCTCCTGGATGTACCGCACGACGTCGGGGTGCACCTGGAGCCGGGTATCGAGGAACCGGAGCGTGATCTCCTGCGCATCAATCATAGTGATAGTATATTGCAGCATCGGGAAAATAATCATATCACCTTTGCATGTGCTCCCCCGGCACCGGTGTCGGGGAATCCTTGATATCATCGTCCGCTCAAACCCTGTTCACTTGACGGGTGCAAACTCCCTCCCGATACCATGCTCGATACCCTCCAGATATTTATCCTGGCATTTGCCCTCGGCCTGACCGGCGCCCTCGCACCGGGCCCCACGCTCGTCGCCACCATCAACGCATCGATCGCCGGAGGCTGGACGATGGGGCCGAAGGTGACACTCGGCCACATGCTCTCCGAACTGGTCGTTGTCCTCTTAATCGTGGCTGGCCTTGCCACCGTTGCCCTGCGGTACACAACGGCGGTCGCGGTCATTGGGGGCGTGGCGCTCATCATCTTTGGGGTTCTCACGATTGCAGGGAGCCGGGGGGCCTCGCTTGCGGGGAGCGGCACCGGGCCCTCCGCCGTTGCGGCAAACCCGTACTTTGCCGGTTTTTTCACGAGTGTTGCAAACCCCTACTTCTGGATCTGGTGGCTCACGGTCGGGAGCGCGATGGTGATCGCCGGCCTTGCCGGAGGTATCTTCCTTGCCTGCGTCTTCATGGCCGGGCACTGGTGTGCAGACCTCGGGTGGTACACCGTGGTATCGACCGGCATCTCCAAGGGAAAGACCCTCCTCTCCGACACCACGTACCGGCGGATCATGATCGCGTGCGGGATCTTCCTCGTCCTCTTCGGGGCCTGGTACCTCGTGCGGGTCGTTATCTCGTCGGCCTGACAGCTGGGGAACAGGGAGCGGTATATTAACAAAAAACGCCAATAGAGCGATGAGCAATGGCAGAGAAAGAACCGTCGCGGGATATCCGCACGATGATCCATGAGTTTCGGACAAGCGAGCACTGGGCGGTCTCCCTTGCCCGGGATCTTCTCTGGGTAGTGGCGGTCGTGGGCGGTATCGCGCTCGCGCTCTACCTTATCTGCGGGACGTGGCCGGCGGTCGTTACCGTGGAATCGGGGAGCATGGAGCCCCACATGAATATCGGTGATCTCGTCGTTGTCGTGCAGCAGGACCGGTTCGGGCCCGTCCAGACCTGGGACGAGGCGAAAGTGACCGGCTTTACGAAGTTCGGCGATTACGGGGACGTGATCATCTACCGCCCGAACGGCGAGACGGACTTCTGGGCACAGGTCGGCCTTCTCCCGCTTTCAAAGCAGCACCCGATCATCCACCGGGCCATGACCTGGGTCGATGCCGGGGAACCGGAGCCGTCGTACCTCAACCCGTACCGCGGGTCGGTCACGCCCTCAGGGTACATCCCGCTTGAATCTAGTAATACCACCGTGTACGGGTACCATATCCTCTACCCGGAGAATGCCACGCCCCCGGAAAATATCTCGACCGATGCGAAGGGCATGGGATTTTCCACGGCCACCCAGAAGTACTTCCTTCCCGAGCAGTACGTGACAAACGGGTCCGGGTATATCCGGTACATCAATGTGACGACGCATGGCGGCTACATCACCAAGGGAGACAATAACCCGGTGAGCGACGAAGGGTATCTCACTGTCGGCGACATCACCGAGATCGAACCGGTGGAAAAGGAATGGGTTGTGGGTAAAGCCCTCTTTACCGTTCCCTATGTCGGCCTTCTCCCGCTCCATATCTGGGAAGTGATCATCGTCGTTATCGTTGCGATGGTTGCCTGGGACTGGTATGCGAAAAGAAAGGAAGCAGAGTCCGGTAAAAAGGCCGGGAAATCCCGGAACCCGTCCAAAGGTTCCCGGCAGAAAAAATAACAGGATACGGTCTAACGACAATGACATCCGCACTTTCCACGCTCCTGCGCGACGTACAGGCCGGCCACCGGCTCAGCCCTGACGAAGGCGAATACCTTATGAAGACCACCGGCCGCGATATCTTCCGCGTCACTGCGGCAGCCGACGAGGTGCGGGAGGAAAAGGTCGGCGATATCGTCACGTACGTCAGAAACCAGAACCTGCACGTGACAAACATCTGCAAGAACCTCTGCGGGTTCTGCGGGTTCGGGAAGAAAGCGACCGACCCCGGGGCCTACTGCCAGGACCTTGACGCGACCCGGGCCGGTGTGCGGCTGGCGCAGGAACGCCATGTCACTGAGATCTGTTTTCTCTCGGGAGTCAACCCCGCGTTTAACCTCGACACCTACACCGCTCTCCTCGCCGCGGTGCACGAGATCGCCCCCGATATCCACATCCACGCGTTCAGCCCGGACGAAGTGGCCCACGCGGCAAAGAGAAGCCAGTGCACCACGGCGGAGGTGCTTGCCGCTTTCAAAGCCGCCGGCCTCGGATCGCTCCAGGGAACCGCAGCCGAGATCCTGATCGAGTCTGTGCGCAAGGTCATCTGCCCCCGGAAAGTCTCCGGTGCCGAATGGGAGCGGATCATCAGGGAAGCGCACGCGATGGGCATCCGCACGTCCGCGACGATCATGTACGGCTCGTACGAGTCAGCCCGCGACCAGGTGGATCACCTGGAGATCGTCCGGGAGATCCAGGACGATACCCACGGCTTCTCCGAGTTCATCCCGATGTCGTATATTCACACCAACACCCCGCTCTATACACAGGGGATCGGCCGGGCCGGGGCGACGGGCAGGGAGGACCTCCTGATGATCGCGGTCTCCCGTTTATTCCTTGACAATTTCACCAACGTCCAGGTTTCGTGGGGCAAGCTCGGGCTCAAGATGACACAGCTTGCGCTCCTGTGCGGGGGAAACGACCTTGCGGGAACGATGTTTACCGACGAGGTCTCGGTGGATGCCGGCGCAGGAGATGCGAGCTACCTTCCACCTGAAGTCATGGATCGGATGGTGACGGATCTGGGCCGGACGCTCCGGCAGCGGACGACGCTATACGATCTCTTATAATCCTCTGAAACGAAGGGAATTAAAAAAGGGTTTTTGGATATTTTTTCGGGGCCGAATCTGATCAGAGCAGTTCCAGCGCCTGTTTGCCGGTCATGCCGTTGGTGATCCCGCGGCTCATCGCGCCCCGGTTTGTCTCTTTTACGATACCGGTGAGAATGTCATCGGTGGTGACAATGGACGGTCCTTTTGCGGGCCGGACCTTTGCCGCAGGATAGCTGAACGAGTCAAGCGCAGCGACATCGAAGGCACCGCACCCGACGAGGCCCACATCGGTGATAATTGCGACCAGGTTTGCCGGCCCCAGCGGGATAACATACCCTTCTGCGACCTTCTTTGACAGATGAACAGAGACCTTTTGCATAATCCTCTTATGATGCACATTGGCGCCACGGTGTAATAATTATGACGGGGCCCGCAGGGGCCGACAGGTTTATCGTAAGTATGACACAGTGTGACACACAGAACAATGGATGGTGCCGGTATGGATACGAACCTTCAAACGATGCTCTCCGATGCGGTAAGCGGAAACCGGATCAGCGAAGCGGATGCACTGCGCCTTTTTGGGACACGCGACCGCGATATCTGGAAGATTGCAGCGGCGGCCGATGAAAAGCGGGAAAATGTCGTGGGTAATGCCGTCACCTATGTCCGCAACCAGAATATCAACGTGACCAACCTCTGTGTCAATACCTGCGGCTTCTGCGGTTTTAGTAAAAAGCCGGGCGACGAGGGGATCTATTTCCACGACCGGCAGGTGATCGAAGAGAAGGCACGGCTCGCGAAGTGCCGGGGCGTGTCCGAGATCTGCACGGTGAGCGGTCTGCACCCTGAATTTACCGCGCAGTCTTATATCGACGTCTACCGCTGGATCTGCGAAGCGGCGCCGGGGGTGCACCTGCACGCGAGTAACCCGATGGAGGTCGCGTATGCGGCGCGGCAGAGCGACATGAGCACAAAGGAGGTGCTCTCGCAGATGAAGGCGGCGGGGCTCAATTCGATGTGCGGGACGGCGGCGGAGATCCTTGTCGACAGCGTCCGGGGGAAGATATGTCCCAACAAGATCCCGACAGCCGAGTGGATCCGGATCATCAGAGAGGCACACGGCCTTGGCATCCCGACGACTGCGACGATCATGTACGGCCACTGCGAGAGCGATGCGGACCGGGTCCGGCACCTCGCGATCCTCCGGGAGATCCAGGATGAGACCCACGGCTTTACGGAATTTGTCCCGCTCTCGTTTGTCCACATGAATACGCCGATCTACCGGGCCGGGCTCGCCCGGGCAGGGGCCACCGGCCGCGAGGACGGGCTGATGGTCGCGGTCGCCCGGCTCTTCCTCGACAATTTCAGGAATATCCAGGTCTCATGGGTAAAAGAAGGTATCAAGATGGCGCAGCTGGGCCTTCTTGCGGGGGCAAATGACCTCGGCGGTACGATGTATGAGGAGAGTATCTCAAAAGGGGCCGGGGCGCAGAACACGGATTATCTCGATCCGGCCGAGATGCAGCGGGTGGCAGAGGATATCGGACGGCCGCTGTGCCGGCGCACGACGCTCTATAAAAAAGCATAACCGGGAAACACCGGGGTACTGGTCCCGCACCGGTACTCCCATCACCTGGGCTTGAGCAGCCTGACGATCTTGTCCCCGGTCTTTTTTGCATGCGCCACGGCTTTTGCATCTTTCATGATATCCCCTTCATCCGTTCCCGTGCCGGTGACCGCACCGAGCGATGCAAACTCGTGTGCGCCAAGGAACCCCTCGATCGTTGCTGCCGCCCTTTCTGCTCCCATTGAGGCGTTGACCGCGACGGCAATGCCCTTTTTCCCGGAGAGCCTGCGGTCATGGTAGAGCGAGTACGACCGGTCGATAAAATTCTTGAGCTGACCCGTGATATCGTAGTAATACGTCGGCGACCCGATCACGAGCACCTCGCACTCCAGCACCTTCTGCGCGATCTCCCCCCAGTCGTCATTCTCGATCACGCACCATTTCTTCTCCATGCATTTCAGGCAGCCCAGGCACGGGTGGATCTTCTTCCCGGCGAGGGTGACAAACTCCGTTTTGAGTCCTGCATTCTTGCACTGCCCGAGGATCACCTGGATGAGCTGTGCGGTGTTCCCCTCCTTTCGCATGCTGCCCGACAACCCGAGGACTTTCATACGTTACCCTGTCCTTATGGGATAATGATAGTTTTGATCCCGGGGGAAAGACCGAGACCGGAGAACGCCGCGACGATCTCTTTTTGCGGGTTGCGGGACCGGTACATGAGGTGGGACGGGCAGTCGCAGTCACTGCACCCGAATTGTGGCACACTTGTTCCGCCCCGGGCAAGGGCGGCAGCGAGCCGGCATTCAAGGCGCTCTTCTGTCGGGGCGCTCACGGCATACGCGACACAAAACCGGGGATCGGTGAGCAGGTAATCGATATGCCACTTCGGCTGCCTGTCCCTGTGCTCCGCGAGGCCGATATGGCGTTCGAGCCGCACGAGGCCGCCGGGCCCGAGGGCAGACCCGATGTAGCAGTGCCAGCCGACCGCAAACGGGAGCGGGCCAAGCGCCCCGACCCGTACCGTGCAGGCGGGATTTTTTAAAACGAGGCAGTAGATTCCCTTATCCATACCCGCCCTTCATGAGCTGGTTTGCCGCCGCGATGTGGCGTTTCCCACCGCAGTCCACCGGTTCCCCGTGTCCTGGGTAGAGCCCTTCCACGTCGAGCGGCACGAGCCGTTCAAGGGATTTGGCCAGTGTCTGCCTGCTCCCCCCAGGGAAATCGAAACGGCCAAACGCCCCGTCGGTAAAGACCGTATCGCCACTGATGAGCACCTTGTCCGGCTCTGAAAAGAGGCAGATGCACCCCGGGGTGTGGCCCGGTGTGTGAATGACCGTGAGGCCACCGATCGTGTCGCCGTCCGAGAGCACGATGTCCGGCACAATGCCGGGCGAGCGGGCGCCAAACTGCATCGAGAGACTTTTCCCGTCATCGATAAGCCCCCCGGCATCGTCCCGGTGGATCGCGATCTTCGCCTTGCACATGTGGGCGATCTCTTTGACGTGTGCGGTATGGTCGAAGTGGCAGTGGGTGAGGACAATCGTATCGATCTCATCTTTGTACGGCTGGATCGCCATCGGGAAAACACCGGCGTCCACGAGGACCGTGCCGAAAATATACGAGTTCGCGAGCGCCCCCTGTCCGGGAATCCACCTGACCTTCATGCACAATAATAAAGCATACCAACAGATGTTTGTTATGGATATGCTCATCCGCAGGTGCTCCTCTTCTGTTCCCGAAAACGTCGCTGTTGCGGCACGGGCTGAGGACATGGACGCGGAACAGATGGCCCGGCTCGTGGCTGCCGGGCGGATCGTGATCCCGGCAAACCCGCACCGGCCGCACCGGCTCTGTGCAATCGGCGAAGGGTGTACGGTCAAGGTGAACGTGAACGTCGGGACATCGGGCACCCGGTGCGATTACGCTCTTGAGGAGAAGAAGGCACAGGCAGCGCTTGACAACGGGGCCGACGCGATCATGGACCTCTCGACCGGCGGGGATCTTGTCGCAATACGGAAGAAGATGCTCGCCCTCGACACCACGGTCGGGACGGTGCCGATATACGAGGCGGTGCGCCGAGCGGGAAATGCAGCGGACGTGGACGCCGACCTGCTCTTCAAGGTCATCCGGGAGCACTGCGAGCAGGGCGTGGATTTCTTAACGCTCCACTGCGGGGTGAACCGGCAGGTGCTCGATGCCTTAAAACTTGACCCGCGCCTGATGGGTGTCGTGAGCCGGGGCGGGACGTTCCACTGCGCGATGATGATGCTCCGGGAGGAGGAGAACCCGCTCTTTTCAGAGTTTGATTACCTCCTCGATATCCTCGCGGAATACGACGTCACGATCAGCCTCGGGGACGGGATGCGGCCCGGCTGCCAGCAGGACGCAGGCAAACTTGCAAAGTCGGTGGAGTACGTGACGCTCGGGACGCTCGCGAAGCGCTCCCTTGCCCGGGGCGTCCAGCGGATGATCGAGGGCCCGGGGCACATGCCGCTTGACCAGGTGGGCTACAATGTGCGGATGATAAAGGAGATCACCGACAACGCCCCGCTCTACCTGCTCGGGCCGATCGTGACCGATATTGCGCCGGGCTACGACCACGTGGTCGCGGCTATCGGGGGAGCGGAGGCCTGCCGGAACGGGGCCGACTTCCTCTGCATGGTCTCGCCAAGTGAGCACCTTGCCCTGCCGGACGTTGAGGATATTATTGCCGGGACCCGGGTCGCAAAGATCGCGGCACACGTGGGGGACACGGTGCGCCGGCCCGAGGGATACAAGATGGAGCGCGAGGTAAAGATGGCCGAGGCCCGGCACCTGCTTGACTGGGATGCCCAGTTTAAGCTGGCGCTCTACGGCGACCATGCAAAAGCGATCCACTGCCGGGACGGGGACACTGATACCTGCTCGATGTGCGGGGATTTGTGTGCGGTGAAGATGGTGAATGAGCTGTTCGGGACCGGGAAGAAGAAAGGGAAGAGCGCGAAAGGGAAATAATCCCACACAATAACTTTAAGATCAAAAAGGAATCCTTGTTGATGAATTATGCCAATTGACCCTGCAACCGCAGCAACATTTGGAACATTCTCCAATCTTTCTTTTCAATTTGGGAAAAAAAATATGTCAGAAGTTCTGACATCAATGAAAGATTCCTGGTTGTTATGGAATCTTAGAAGACATATTAAAAATCGAAAACCGGACAATATAATTTATGACGACATATACGCCATAAGAAAATGTTTAATTGATGGAATTAGAAATCCTGATAGTTCTCGTATGAGATTTCTCACATTTAACTTATTGAATAAATCCGGGAACTTAAGTGAAATATCTCGCTTGGGAATCTCTCTAATGATTGAAGATATTATTGAAAACTATTCAAATCAGCCTTTTGTTATTGAGGATAGTTTATTCATAATAGAAACTTCTTTTTGCACTTTCTTAACAGAATGGGAGCAAAAATATCATCCACAAATCAATGGGAACGACTTTTTCATTCCAAATCCCTCTAAAAAAAACGAAGCTGAATTTTTTTTAGATCACACATTTCAGGGTACTTCGAACAGTGCACATATTCTCTATGATATTTGTTTAAAATTGGGATGCAAATCTAATGAAAATTTAATTCGAGTGGCGAATCATTTACATTTTAGAGCAGCTGCTGACAATTCTTTTCTGTATTCGAATCCGTTTTACAGTCGTATGTTCCTAATCGTAACAATTCAGATCGCCGCAAAGGCTCGTAATTTAAATCTGCATCCTACTATGGAAAAAATGATTGAAGTAATAAATTTTGCAAATCAAGAAGTTATCAAAGATGCTTTCCAATGGGCCCAAAATAAAAAAGATAATAACTTCGCTCAAATGGGTAATATGACCCTCTTTCTTGCAACAAAAGATGAGATTCATTCTTTTGAGGAATATTACTTTAATCTCTATCAGTTGAACTAATCCTTTTTTGGCTCTGTAGATGTCATCAAAAACTTCTCGTAACTTTGCTATGGATAAGTTACCGTGGGTCTTATCCATGGGTCCCAGGTGCTCAACGATCTAAATGAGGGAGGGGGTACCCCCACCTACCCGGACACAAGGGTGGGGGGGTGACCCCCTTCTAAAAAAAGAGAGTGTGGGGGGTAGGGGGATCACCCCCCTCCCCCTATGGCCGCGAACCGGCTCCTTTTCTGCATGGCCAAATCCTGTGTTTCGCGTGGAATCACCGGCGTGAAGTGTGGTTTCTGGTGGTTTTCCGGAATTGTGGTGGAAGGGCCCGGCCGGGACCAGGGGGAGGGGGGTACACCCCTGTTGGGCCGGCACATGGGTGGGGGGGTGATCCCCTCCTAGAAAAAAGAAGGAGGGGGGTAGGGGGATCACCCCCCTCCCCCCCACGGCGAATTGCCGGGCCGGGTGGAATGTTCACTGACACTACTGCGGATATTCCCATAACGCTGATATATCCCGGGAGTAAACAAAACCTGTATCCATGGAAAGAAAAGAAAAATCCGTGCTCGCAGCCAAAGCGATATTCCTTGTCGGCGGGATCGTTTTTGTTTCCGGTGCAGCACTCTCAATTTTTGCAAACAGTCCCTTTGGCATCCCGCTCTGCGGTATCGGCGCAGTCCTGATGGCGGCCGGGTTTATCCTGATCAGGCGACCGGAATATATCTTCCTGCTTCTTGGGCTGTAAAGATCCCGGCGAACATTTTCGCCCGCGGATAAATTATCTGTTTTTCTTCTGTCCGGTCACATATGGGCGATCTCTCCTGCCGCGACCGGCATGGTCAGGGAGAAGGGGACCTATTTAGGGCTCATCCGGAATGTTATTTTGGCAGTCCTGTCTATGGTCTGGTTATTGTTCAAGCCCGTCCCGCTCCAGCCATTTCCAGAGCGGCTCGTAGATAATCGTGCCTTTATTGCCAAACCACTCCTCCACAGTTTCCCGTTCTTCGTTTTCGGTCAGGATGCGGAGCTTGGTACAATGAAGCTCGTGTCCGGCCTTGAGAAGTGCCCGGATTTCCCGCTCTCTTGTGGCAGGAGTGGAGAGATGCGCACAGACCTGGATCAGCTCCGTGATCCGGTTCTTTTTCCGGATCACAAAATCCACTTCTTCCTGCTGCACATTTTTCCACGTGGAACAGGTCAGGATGCCGTTCATCTCGTGCCGTTTCAAGGTGATCGCGACGAGGTTTTCATAGAGCCGCCCTTTGTTCTCGGAAAATTGTGCGGCTTTTGCCTGTACAAACCCGTTGTCAATACAGTAGATCTTCCGGTTCGCGGTGATCTGCTCTTTTACCTTAAACGAGAACCTCGGGATGGAGAAGAAGAGGAATGTCTGTTCCAGGTAATCCAGATATTTTTTGACCGTATGAACGCTCCGGCTGCCGGTAACCTTTGCAAGCGTCGAGTAGGAATATTCACAGGCAATATTCGAGATAAGATACATTGCCAGATCTTCGATAGCGGGTATCGAACGGATGCGGTACCGTTTCACGATATCTTTGTACACGATGGCATCAAAAAGGGTGGACAGGTATTCATTTCCGTCTATCTCTTTCAGGATTACCTCCGGGAATCCGCCGTTTTTTGCGTACCGGGCAAGTATTGCCTGCTTTTCCGCGGAAGTTACTGGTTTTTCCCGGGTGCGCAGAACCTCCCGGTAGGAGAAAGGAAAGATGGTTGTCTGGAGGTATCTTCCGGTAAGGTGCGTGGCAAGTTCGGAGCTGAGAAGCTGGGAGTTGCTGCCGGTGAGAAGCAGGCGATAGCCTTCCCGCTGGAGCCGGTTGACAAAAAGTTCCCAGTTTGGCAGGTTCTGGATCTCATCGAGGAAAAGGATTTTCGGGGAGTCAAACACTTCGTTTACTGCCGCGATGACCTCGTCGCCTTCCCTTGTTACGAGCCGCTCATCGTCAAAGTTTACATAACCGAATTTTCCCTCAGGGGGCATCTGGTGCATGGCAAAAAATGATTTTCCCGCTCTTCTTGGTCCTGAGATCACCCGTATCAGGTTGCCCGTTTTTCCACCGGCCGCTGCATCCCGTTCTATATACCTCTCCTTGAGCCTGTTCTCGATCTCGCGCCGCTGCGTGATCAGTGCGTCGCTTACCTCCATACGCTCACCATTGATCCATCATAGTGCACGAAAATAGATAAAATCGTGCATTATGATGTAACCAATACATGAAAAAACAAGGACCGTACTGATGGGACCCGGCGCTTGTCACGGATCAGATCTCATCTTCCGGTGGAATAACCGCGTACAGGATCGGTATAATCATGGGGACAACATCCCATGCTATTTCCCTGATTAGTTCCCTGTCGGGCCTGCAAAAGTCTGCTTCAAATGTATCGTATGTTTCCATGAGGCGATCCCAAGGGATATCCGGGTATTTTTGGCGGGTCGGGGCATCGACTCTGTGAGCGGAGACGGCCAGCCACCGGCAGTTATAGGATATTGCGTGGAAGAGCATCTCATCCCTGTCGGGAATTTCGGCAGACGGGTTCCCGGTGATCTTTTGGATGTTTCGTGCAGAGATGAGCATATCGAGAAGGTAGGACATCTGGCGGAGGACGGGGGGTTTCCCGGAGAGCATTCCCTTCCTTCGGATATAGTTCTCGCTCTGCTCCACCGATTTGCGATCCGCGAGATCGATTTTACGGGAGAAGAGTGCTTCGAGTTCTTCCTGCATGGCGCTCATGTCCGGCAATGAGGTCTTGTCATCCGGAAAAAATTCGATCATCACATCGATATCACTGTCGGGCCGGAAATCGTCCCGCATGATGGAGCCGTAAAAACAAAAACTGCGGATATTCCACTTTTTACAGAATGCCCGAATGGTTTCTTCGGGTATGGCCATATGCCGGTTTGCGATACGGAGTTCGGGCTCGTTTGTGTCGCATTCAGATTTTTCACTCATCATCTGATCTGTTCTGCTGCCCAGCGGGTGACGGCCTGTGCATGCACAACAGCCGTGTCGTACTCTTTCTCTGTTACCGGCAGTTCGAAGCCCGGGTACCGCGTATCTGATGCATATGAGGTCAGGGTAACCGCGCCCCACAGATCTTCGGGAATGGTAAGGCCGTGCTGTCCGAGCGCGGAGAGGAGGGCGTTGATATCGTGAGTGTACGGATATGGGATCTTCCGGGCGACAAACACGGCTTTGAGCGCTTTTTCAGCGGCCTGTTGTGCCTGGTAGCAGAGGTCTTCATAGAGCACCCCCGGGGTTTTTGCACCGGCAAGCATAAGGGAACTCTCTGCCCGGCGGAGCCATTCGTCCGGGTTATCGGGCGAGCGCTTTTTTCCTTTCATACACCACCCTGCCATCTTTGAGTGCCGGGTGTACCACGCTGAAGGGGGAGTTCCGGTATTTCTCAACCTGTTGAGGTGTGACCACGACCAGATCGATTGCCCGTGCGATGCCCCGCATCCGCAGGTAGATCTCTCCTGCAACGGTTCTCGGGTTATACCTGCCTGCCTTTACCACGAGGAAATCGAGATCGCTTTCCGGGCCTGCCGTGCCGCGTGCAGCGGAGCCGAAGAGGAGAACCTGTTCGGGGCTGGCGGCCTCTACTATACGGCAGATGATCTCGTCGAGCTCGGTGTTCTGCCGGGGCGGTACTGGGGGGGTCATCTCTTCCTTAGTGTGGATGGGCGGGAGGAATAATCAACGTTTGGCCGGGACCCGTTTTACGGGTAGTCCTGCTTTTTCTGCCCGGTCACCATATGGGCGATCTCTCCCACGGTTACCGGCACGGTCCGGGTGAAGGGGACCTGTTTTGGGATCATCAAAAATTTTAGTTTGGCGGTCCCCTCGATTGTCAGCTCCAGTTTCCCTCCCGCCACAAATGCGGCGAGTGCCCCCAGGAGCGCGGCGTTGTGGGATGTGACCGGTACCGGAAGCACGGTCGCTGCATTCGCGGGGATCTTTGCGCTGCCGGTATCGCCGGTCGCAATCACCAGTGGCGTCCCGGCATTCCTGTACGAAACGGTAAACGGGCACGATTCCAGTGTCGCCCCCACGGGGTTCGGGTTTTCCACCCGGATCGAAACATCGAGATCGAGCGTGGAAAATGAGAGGTTCTTCAGTGCGACCCCCTCAAGGGTCACGACGGGATCTGAGAGGACAGACATCGTACGAGCATTGGCGAGGCGGGAAGATAATCCTTGACCGTAATTCCGTGTGAAGTATTCAGGGATCGATCCGCTCGATCCTGAACACCACCGGTCGGATCCCGTCCGAGCAGCAGGCAATCATCGTCCGTTCGTCCTTCATCCAGCCCTCATCAGGGGGCATGGGCTCCGGAGGACCGGGCAGCAGCTCCGATTCATCGTAGTACACGTTCAGCGGAACCTATACGCTCAATGGCGGGGGAACGCTCACGCCGGCGTAAAAACCCTTAAAAATTTTTCTTTTTTTTAGGAGTCCATAAGGATTTCGGATTTTTTTGGGCAGAAGATCATTTTGCATATTCAGATGCTTTGTCAAATCTGCAGCAATTCCGGCTTTTGCTCCATCAGGATTTTGTGGTATCCCCATAGCGATGGTACCGAATTACCCGTAATAAAAAAACCATATCCGCCATCAGATTATCAACATCACAATACGCTACGCTTAAAACCAGTCAGGATAATAAAAAATCTAGGAGAAAATATACGGATCCTGCAATATCCGGTTTCATTTCAGAAGATTTTTAAAAAGAGTGTATCTATGCGATCGACAATTCATGCACCCGTTTCCTGTATTTTTTTAACGACCCATTCCTCCGAGGGAAGACCCATTAAAACCAGTAAGGGTATACGAGCCGGATGGCGGCTGACCTGCTCTTTTCTGGCTGTGGCGATCGTGCTTTGCATGGTACCGCTCCTGGCAGTCCCGGTGGCTGCCGATACTGGTGAATCCTATGTATTCCAGTGGGCAATTCCAGCCCAGGTCAGTATAAAATATCCGTATGGTATCGCACAGGACGTAGCAGGAAACGTATATGTTACCGATACGGAAAACATGTCAGTCTGGAAATTTTCCCCCGATGGTACGAACCTTGCAAAATGGGGGAAGGAAGGTACCGGGAACGGGGAGTTTCGCGATCCCAGAGGAATCGCAACCGATCCTGACGGCTATGTCTATGTTGCTGACAGGGGAAATCACCGAATCCAGAAATTTTCGTCAGATGGGACCTACCTGATGCAATGGGGAACGAATGGGACCGGTGACGGTCAATTTATCGATCCTGTGGGTATCGGAACAGATCCGGGCGGCAATATCTATGTCACCGATACCGGGAGCGACAGGATCCAGAAGTTCTTCCCGAACGGCACGTACCGTACAAAATGGGGATCCGAAGGAACCGGCAACGGACAGTTCAAGGAACCTGCCGGTATTACAGCAGATGCGGCCGGGAACCTCTACGTCACGGATGGAGGAAATTACCGGGTCCAGAAGTTTGCACCGGACGGGACGTTCCTGGCCACGTGGGGGTCCAAAGGAAGCGGGCCCGGGCAGTTCAATGATCCAGTCGGGATCACGGCAGATATCACGGGCAATATCTCTGTCATCGACAGGGGTAACCAGAATATAACAAAGTTTGCATCTGACGGTACGTACCTGGCAGGATTCGGGGAGTACGGGACCGGCGACGGGACGTTTTTCAATCCGACCGGTATTACCGCTGACGCGGCCGGGCATTTCTATGTCGCCGACTTCTGGAACGACCGGATCCAGAAATTCTCCACCGATGGAAAATTCCTGGCCCAATGGGGAACCCCGGGACATGGAAACGGGCAGTTCTTTTATGCAGAAGGGGTTGCGGAAGATTCCTCCGGAAATATCTTTATCGCAGACACCCACAACCACCGGGTCCAGGTGTTCAGCCACGACGGCACCTACCTGTACCAGTGGGGATCCAAGGGAAGCGGGAACGGCCAGTTTCTCTACCCGACCTCCATCAAAATCGATGCCAATGGATATGTCTACGTTCTGGAGCCCATGAACAGCCGGATGCAGAAGTTCCTGCCAGACGGCACGTTCGTTGACAAGTGGGGATCTGATGGAGACGGGCCCGGGCAGTTGCATAAACCCTGCGCATTTGCCCTTGGTCCCAGGGATGAAATTTACATTGCTGATACCTACAACAACCGGGTCGTGAAGTACCTGACGAATGGTACGTTTGTTACGCAGTGGGGATCACTGGGAAGCGGAAACGGGCAATTCTACGCGCCCCATGGCGCTGCTGTCGATCCGGACGGGTCTGTCTATATCCTCGATACTGCGAATAACCGGATCCAGAAGTTCACGCCGGATGGCACGTACCTGATGCAGTGGGGATCGTTTGGGGCCGAACCGGGACAGTTCAAGCAGCCGTGCGGGATGGAGCGCGATGCCAGCGGGAATCTCTATGTCTCTGACACCTACAATTACCGGGTCCAGAAATTTACGTCCGCCGGTACATTCCTGATGCAGTGGGGATCCCATGGAAGCCTCCCGGGGCAGTTCGATAACCCCGAAGGCATCCTGATAGATTTTCGGGGGGATGTGTATGTCGCGGATCCCGGCAACCACCGGATCCAGAAATTCATCCGCCAGGTGAGCCCCCCTCCCGTTACCCTCGATGTGGGCGGCGACAGCTCCGGTGTTGGAGGGGCAGCGGTTGCCACCGGTACCGCAATTGCGGGACAGCCGGTAACCTTCGCCTATCACCAGAATCCCGATCCCCAGAGCCCGGTAGCCCTGGACCGGGTGGAGATCACCTTTTCCCAAAGCCTGGGAAACGTGGAAGTTGTTGGCACGCCCGTCATGAATGCCGGGAACCCCCCGGGAAATATCGTTGTCGGTTTCCTCCAGATAGTACCGGTGGGAATTAACGAGGATACAATAAGCCAGGGTATCATCACCTTCTCCGTGAACAGCCCATGGCTTACCGGCCACAACGTGGAACCGGGACAGGTTGTCCTGATGCGGAGCCATGACAACGCATGGACCCCGCTTGCGACCACGCTCGTCCGCACGGATGGGGATACCTTGTATTTCCAGGCAAAATCTCCGGGTTTCTCGTACTTTGCCGTTGTGGCGGGAACTTCCGGGATGACCGCAAATACAAGTGAAGTCCTGCCGGAATCCCGCAATGAAACAGCCGTTATTCATAACGAGCCACCGGAGACTCTTCCGGCAACGCAGCCTGTTATCCCGCAGGTCACGACCACAAAACCGGTGACAACCGAGACGACTGCGGTCCCGGCAGGGCCGTCCCCGGCCACCGGCATTCCGGTCATGGCTGTGGCGGGTATTGTCCTTGCTCTCGCGCTCCTGGGGGGATTTGTCCTTCTTCGCAGGATGTGGATCCACAGACAGAACCCGGCGCTTTTCCGGAAGTACCCATGATCCTGGTTCAGTCCACGGTACAAGTGAAGGTTTTTTGCTCTGTTGAAATCCTAAATCAAAAATAGGTGTACCGGCGATCCAAACGATCTAAGGATACATGAGTCTCCTTCGTTTAATCTGTGGATAAAAATGCCGGGTCCATCATATCAGCCATGCAGGGCTATTGCTTTTGGCAAGGTCATAAAAACCGAAGATCTTTTGTGGTATGCTAGGGATAGGGGTTATGACTCCCAGGAAAGTTTCAGGATCCGGATCGCAAGGTGCGCCGCGTTGTCCCCGTTATCAACACCCACGCACGCGACCGGCACACCTTTTGGCATCTGAACGATCGAAAGCAGGGCGTCAAGGCCGTTTAAGGTCCCGCTGACCGGGACACCGATCACCGGCTTGTCGGTCTTTGACGCGATCACGCCCGGCAGCGCGGCCGAGAGCCCGGCAATCGCGATGAAAACCTTACAGGTACTGCTTTTGACATACGCATCCAGCTTGTCCGGGTCCCGGTGGGCAGAGATCACCTGGTAATCCCAGGAAACCTTGTGCTCGTCAAGGACCTTCTTTGCCTTGTCGGCAATCGCGGCATCGGATGCTGATCCGCAGATGATAGCGACGTCTGCCATATAAGCCATCCAAACTTATATCCTGCCCATATAAATATAGTATTGGCAGATCCACATGGAAAAAGAATCACTCCTTATGCTCCCGGGCCCGGTACCGATGCCGGAACGGGTCAGGTTCGCAATGTCGCGTCAGGCGATCAACCACAGGAGCGCCGAGTTCGGCGCCGTATACGCAGACTGTGTGAGGGTCTTAAAGACCGCATTTGGAACAACAAACGACGTCGTTGTGATCAGCGGGTCCGGCACGGCCGGCATGGAAGCCGCGGTCTCAAACTTCGGCAGGGATAAGGAGATTGCCTGCTTCGTGAACGGCAAGTTCGGCGAGCGGCTCTTCAAGATCAGCCAGCGCTACGGGAAGGCGCACGAGATCCCGTCAGAGTGGGGAACCCCCCTGAATCTCGAGGCGCTCGAAGAGCAGCTCGAAGCGGGTGCACAGGTCGTCACGCTCGTGCACAACGAGACCTCTGCCGGGATCAAGAACCCGGCGGCCGAAGTCGGGAGACTGGCCCACAAGCACGATGCGCTCTTTATCATGGATGGCGTCACCTCGGTCGGCGGCGACACGTTCGAGATGGACAAGTGGGGCGTCGATGTCGCGATTGTCGGTTCGCAGAAGTGCCTTGCCGCCCCCGCCGGGCTTGCCGCCGTTGCCGTGAGCAGCCGGGCGTGGGAGCGGCTCACCAAGAACCCGCCGTACTACCTCGACCTTGCCGCGTACAGGAAGAGCGCAGCAGGTAAACCGATGGAGACCCCGTATACCCCGGCCGTCCCCTTATTCCTCGCGCTCCGCGAGGCCTGCCTCATCATCGAAGAGGAAGGCATGGCAAACCGGATTGCCCGCCACCAGAGGATGGCTAAAGCCGTCCGCGCCGCCGCACAGACCTGGGGCCTTTCCCTCTTCCCGAAACTCGATGCAAAGCACGAGTACGCAACGACCGTCACCGCGGTCTCGTACCCCGAGGGTATTAAGGATGACGATGTCCGGGCAACAATCAAGAAGATGGGTATCATCATCGCCGGCGGCCAGGACCACCTCAAGGGCAAGATCTTCCGGATCGGAACCATGGGCGCCGTGAGCGCTCCCGAGATCCTCGCGACGCTTGCCGCGACCCAGCACGGTCTGAAAAAGGCCGGCTACAAGGTCAAGGGCGAGGGTGTCGAGGCGGCAGCCGAGGTGCTGGGATGAGGGTTGGTGTTGCAGACACCACTTTCTCACGCGTCAATATGGGAGCGATCGCCATCGACGAGCTTAAAAAGCACGCGAGCGTGGCGATCGAACGGGTGACCGTGCCGGGTGTCAAAGACCTGCCGGTCGCCTGCAAGAAACTGATCGAAGAGCGCCGGTGCGAGATCGTGATGGCTCTCGGGATGCCGGGCGGCAAGGACAAGGACAAGCTCTGCGCCCACGAGGCATCGCAGGGCCTCATCATGTGCCAGCTCATGACGAACCACCACATCATCGAGGTCTTCGTGCACGAGGACGAGGCAAAGGACGATGCCGAGCTCGCGTGGCTCGCGGAGCAGCGCACCCGCGAGCATGCCGAAAACGCAGTCAAACTGGTCCTCCACCCAGAGGCCCTCACAAAAAAGGCTGGCACCGGCCAGCGCCAGGGATTTCCGGATGCTGGCCCGGCCCGCAGGTAAGAACCATCTACAGATTTATGAAGATAAAAATGAGATGATCAGCTATGTGCGATACAAAACCGACAAAACTGGGATTTGTCGTTGCGGAATTCAACCGTGACATCACCTACATGATGGAGATCGAAGCAAGGGAACACGCTGCATTCCTCGGAGCAGAAGTGACCGAGTGCCTGTATGTGCCGGGCGCCTTTGACATGCCGCTTGCAATCAAGAAGATGCTTGCCGCCGGCAAGGTGGACGCGGTCGTCACTATCGGCTGCGTGATCGAGGGCGCAACCCAGCACGACGAGATTGTCGTGCAGCACGCGGCCCGGAAGATTATCGACCTCTCGCTGGAGTTCGGGAAGCCCGTAACGCTTGGCATCTCCGGGCCCGGCATGAGCCGTCTCGAAGCGAACGAGCGGATCGATTACGCGAAGCGCGCCGTTGAATCAGCCGTAAAACTTGTCAAACGATTACAATGAGATCGCTTTCGGAGAAAGTTGCGGGGATCGCCCCCTCTGCGACCATCGAGATCTCCAACCGGGCAAAGAAGATGCAGCGGGAGGGCATCGATGTCATCAGCCTCTCGATCGGCGAGCCTGACTTCGATACCCCGAAGCACATCAGGGACGCCTGCATCGATGCGCTGAACCGGGGCGAGACGCATTACGCGCCCAGCAACGGCATTCCCGAACTGCTCTCTGCGGTCAGCGAGAAGATTACAAACGAGAACAGGTTCCCCTGCAAGCCCGAACAGGTGATCGTCACCTGCGGGGCCAAGGATGCAATTTATGAGGGTATGGAGGCCGTCTTAAATCCCGGCGACGAAGTCCTCCTTCTCACCCCGGCCTGGGTCTCGTACGAGCCCTGCGTCCAGATGGCGGGCGGGAAGATCGTCAAGCACGCGGTCAACCAGAAGACCTTCCAGCTCGACGACTCGATTCTCGAACGGGTCAACGCCCGCACGAAGATGATCGTGGTGAACTCTCCCTCGAACCCGTCCGGCGCGGTGTTCGATAAAAAGTCCATGAACCTTGTCGCAGATCTCTGCCAGGACTTCGATCTCTACGCGATGTCGGACGAGATCTACGAGAAGATGGTGTACGGGAAAGAGCATCTCTCGCTTGCCGCCATCGGCGACATGGCCGGGCGGACGATCACCATCAATGGGTTCTCGAAGGCGTACGCGATGACCGGCTGGCGGCTCGGGTACGCGGTGGCTCCCACAGAGATCATCAAACAGATGTCCAAGGTGCAGCAGCACTCGGTTTCCCAGGCAACCACGTTTGCGATGTGGGGTGCGGTTGCGGCACTCAGGGGCGACCAGCGCTGTGTCGAGGAGATGCGGGCCGAGTTTGACCGGCGGCGCAAGTTCGTCATATCAGAACTCAACCTGATGGGCTACACGACTGCCCCGGCCGATGGCGCATTCTATGCGTTCGTGAAAGTGTCCGGAGACGATATGGAGATCGCGACAAAGTGGCTTGAACAGGGCCACGTGGCGGCAACCCCGGGCAGTGCATTCTATGCACCCGGGTGGATCCGGCTCTCGTACGCGACATCGATGGAGAAACTCAGGGAAGCGCTCCAGCGGATCCGGAAAACCGGCGGGAACTGATCCTTACCTGTTGGTCTGCTGTATATTTTTTTCAATGATAGTACCCTCAAATCCGGGTTTTCCGATAATATCCCCGGGATGGAAACCCCGGCGTCACCGGTTCAAATACCAGCAGCCCCTCTCCCGTTTACCCGTATCAGATCATTCTACCGTCACACTTTTTGCAAGATTTCTTGGTTTGTCAATGTCCCTCTCCAGTGCCACTGCGGTCCGGTATGCTAGAATCTGGAGCACCACGAGACTCGTGAGTACCTGGACAAAGGGATGTGTCTTAGGCAAGGGGATAAACCGGTCGACAATATCGGGCAGTTCCGAGTCCCCTTCGCTCCCGAGCGCGATCACCGGCGCTCCCCGGGCCTTGATCTCCTTGATATTGGAGATCATCACCCCATACGTTTCCCCTGGCATGCAGATGGCAATAACCGGTGTTTCCGGTGAAAGGAGGGCAAAGGGCCCGTGTTTTAACTCCCCTGCCGCGTATCCTTCTGCATGGATATAGGAGATCTCCTTCATCTTGAGGGCACCTTCCAGTGCAACGGGATAAAATGGCCCCCTCCCGATGTAAAAAATGCTCTGTGCACCTTTGCACTGCTCAACCGCTTCCGAGAGATCCATCAGGAGGACCTCTTCGATTGCCTGGTGCGCGTGCAGGAGAACCTCTTCGTACCTGCCCTCCGATTGGGCATCAATGATCTGCATGAGAACTGCCAGTTGGGCGACAAACGATTTGGTGGCGGCGACGCTGATCTCGGGTCCTGCACGCATAAAGAGTGTGGCATCGGCAACCCTGCTCGCAGAACTGCCGAGCACATTTGTTATGGCCAGGGTCCGGCAGTTATGTACCCGGGCCTGCCTGAGGGCGGTCAGCGTATCGGCAGTCTCTCCCGACTGGGTGATCCCGATCACGAGGCCGTTCATGGGCGGAGGAAAATACCTGAACTCCGAGGCAAAATCCACGCGTGCAGGTACCCCACAGGACTCTTCGAGCAGGTATTTGAAGATCAGTCCGGCATGGTACGATGAACCGCAGGCAACAAGAGTTACTGACGGGAACTGACAGACAAATTTCGGGAGGGACCCTTTGTTGACTGCCCGTATAGTGTTGAAGAATGCCTGTGGTTGTTCGTAGATCTCCTTGAGCATGTAGTGGGGAAACCCGCCTTTCCTCGCGTCTTCCGGTGACCAGTCGATCAGTTCAACCTGGTGGTTCACCGGTTCTGTACCTTGGTAAATATCCACACCGTTTCTGGTCAGGCAGGCAATATCCCCGTCTTCGAGAAATATGGCACGCTCCGTGTACTCCAATACGGGTGTCATATCCGATGCGGCAAAATACTCCTTGTCGCCGATCCCGAGTACCAGCGGACTTCCGTTCCGTGCTGCGATCAGGTAGTCTGCCCCGTCCGCAATAACCAGGATGGCATACGAACCTGTAAGACGTGGGAGTGTACTTTTGACGGCAGACAGCAGATCCGCGGTTTTTCCAAATTCTTCCTCGATAAGGTGAACCACGACCTCCGTGTCGGTCTCTGACCGGAACACATGACCTTTTGCGGTCAGTTCTTTTTTTAGTTCCGCATAATTTTCGATGATCCCGTTGTGGACTATCGCGATCCGATTGTTGCAGTCCATATGTGGATGGGCATTTACATCGTTTGGAATACCATGCGTTGCCCAGCGGGTGTGACCGATACCAATGGTGCCATGCAACCTGATCCCCCCCGTGTATTCGGAGATCCGGCCTTTGTGCTTGTCAATTTCAATGTGGCTTTGAAGCGTTGCAATCCCAAACGAGTCGTACCCCCGGTATTCGAGTTTTTTTAAGCCGTCGAGGATCAGGGGTGCCGCCTGCCGCCTGCCAATGTAACCGACAATTCCGCACACGTCATATCACCAGGGAACTGTCGGGGATGATCCGGGAACACACATCCCGGTTTCCTTCCAGCGTGACATTGTTCCCGACGATGCAGTTTTTGAACCGGGCAAATGAACCGCTTTTTACATGATCCCCTATAATAGCCCCGAACTCCGAGCGGGTTGGGATCCCCTCGATCTCCAGGATGCCCCCAACCGTCTCTGTTGAGGTATGATCGGCGAGCGTGCAACGCTCACCAATAACAGAGTCCACGATGCGGGAATGCGAGGAGATGGTCGTGTCATCCATAACGATCGCGTTCCCAATCAGGCTCAGTGGTTCGATCGTGACCCGGGAACCGATACTGGTGTCGGGCTGGATACAGCAGTTCGGCCCGATCGTGCAGTCATTTCCGATGATGACCGGGCCTGAGATAACCGTATTCGGCCCGATTGTCGTACCCTTCCCGATATAGACCGGCCCGTGGATCGTGGCATGACTGCTGGATGTACCTTCCCGCATCGCAGGGAGATGTTTGAGGAGGCGCAGGTTCAGTTTGAGCAGATCCCATGGGTAGATTGCATCCTGCCAGTCATCAGCGGTGACGGCGTTGATGTCAGTACCGGCTTCTATCATGCAGGAAATGGCGTCTGTGATATCATTGCCCCGGACATACCGGAAAAAATCTTTGTTTAATGAATAGATCCCGGTACTTACCAGGAAACTGGGTGCATGGTCAGGCTTTTCCACGATACTGTCAACCCGCCCGTCCCGGAGTGTGACCACGCCAAAATTAGAGGGACTGGGATGCTCTTTGATGAGAACTGCATTTTTGATGTCCTTGATCTTTGCAATAGACAGTGCGTCAATGTAATTGTCTCCGGGCAGGAGCAGGAAATCACCCTTGATACGGGACTCCGCCTGCTGGAGTGCATGTGCTGTCCCGAGTTGCTTTTCCTGAACGACTACTTCAATGGGCAGATCGAGCTGGTTTAAGAACCTTGTCACCTGTTCCTTACGGTATCCTACAACGACTATAATGTCGCGGATGCCATTTTTTACGAGTGCATCGATCGTATACGCGATGATGGGACGGTTTGCCACCGATATCATCGCTTTTGGCCGGCTCCACGTGAGCGGGCGGACCCGTTTTCCCTCTCCTGCTGCCAGAATGACTGCCTGCATAATTTTTCTCTCCTACTGGATCGTTGAGTTCTCTCCAAAATTCCCTTTGATGTATGAACCGGGCGCGAAAGCCGCATTACTACCGATCACCGAACCGACGTTGACCGAACAGTTGATTCCAAACCTCACGTTGTCCCCGATAACGGCGCCAAACTTGGTGTGTCGGGTATCCTTTTCGCCTACCCTGACCGGGGCATGATCGTGCCTGAGGTTTGCAATCTTTGTACCGGCACCGAAGTTGCACCCGCTCCCGATGACTGAATCCCCGATATAGTTGAAATGGGGGATCTTTGTCCCTGCCATTACGATGGAATTTTTAAGTTCCGTACAGTGCCCGATGTGGCAGTCGTCCCCAATGCTGGTGGCTCCCCGGATGTACGCGTGGGGGCCGATACGGCAGTTGTTCCCGATAATACAGGGGCCCTCGATGTATGTTCCCGATTTTACCACGGTGCCTTTTCCAATGACCACCGGACCGGAAAGGTGCACCCCTTCTTCCACGGTTCCGTAATTTTCTGAAGCGAGTGCAGTAAGAAGTGTAGCGTTTGCATCAAGCAGATCCCAGGGATAGCCGACATCCATCCATGTCGAAAGAGGAACGGCCCGGAGCCGGCGTTCTCCAATTAAGAGATTAAGGGCGTCGGTTAGTTCGAGTTCACCGCGTGAGGAGAGTCCGACCCGTGTCAGCAGGTCAAAAATCTCCGGGGTAAAAAGGTATGCACCGGCGTTTATGATGTTGGATCTGGGCTGCTTTGACTTCTCTTCAAGAGCCGTGACCAGATCGTTCTCTACGAGAACAACCCCGAAATCACCGGGATGATCGGTTGTGCTCGTGCCCATACAGGGTGCCGGTGTCCGGATCATGCATGCGATATCGGCACTCGTGAGGATCATATCCCCGTTCATGGCAAGGAATGGCCCGGTAATGAGATCCTGTGCGGAACGGAGCGCGTCGGCAGTCCCCATCTGCTGGCGCTGCGGGGCATACGAGATATGAATCCCGAAGCATGACCCATCCCCAAAGTGACCCCGGACTTCACGCTCCCCGTACCCGACCACAAATACAAATTCCGTTATACCGGCATCACGGGCTGCGAGAACGAGATGCTCCATCATCGGGTGGTTTGCCACCGGGAGCATCACTTTCGGGCGCCTGGCGGTGAGAGGACGCATGCGTTTTCCTTCACCGGCCGCCAGAACAACGCATTCCATAGGTACAACTCCTCCTGCAATATTTAAGCAGTTTTCCCCTGCCGGATGAGGATTTTTGCCTCTTCCAGCATCTCCTTTGCCCACGGGAGCGTGGTGCCTTCAGCGGTAATCCGGATCTTGGGCTCGGTGCCACTCGCCCGTACAAGATACCACCCGTTTTCCCGTGCAACACGGATGCCATCTGTCGGGTTTGCTGCGCCAAGACCGGTGACTATCTCGCGTGCCCTCTCGTTCTGGATCGATTCCCTGAGGATCGGGTATGCCGGCATGGCATCCAGACGCTCCGCGACATCGCAGCCTGACGCGATTTCGCAGAAGAGGGCTGCTGCAAAGGGACCATCCGGACAGTACGAGTGGTGCGGGAATATCCAGGCACCGCTTGGCTCACCCCCGAAATCTCCCCACGAAAGCAGTTCTTCTGAGACAAATGCATCCCCAACAGGGGTGCGGTGAACCTCTGCAACATCCTCGATGATCATAGAGGCGTCGCTCGTTGTCACTACTTTTTTTGCTCCGAGGTGCTCGGCAAAGAGCATGAGCAGGTGATCACCGTCGATATACCGGCCCCTGTTGTCAAATGCCATCATACGGTCGGCATCGCCATCGTGGACTACCGCACAGCCTGCCCCCGTCTTTTTTACCATTTCTCCCACGTAATCCAGATATTCTTTGAGTGGTTCCGAGGGTCGGGAGAAATGCCCGGCCGGGTTACATGAGAGACAGACCGGTTTTACCCCGGCATCGGTTAAAAGACCGGGTGTCAGCACGGAACCGGCACCATTCCCGCAATCGATGACAACCGAAAGACCGGGATCGATGGAGACTGCATCCAGGATCGCTTTTTTATGGGGGGTGAGCGCATCGAAAGCACATTCTTCGCCCTGGTGGCGCCAGTCTGCCCAGTGCGGTTCTTTCAAGGATTCCTCGACCTCTTTCTGCTGGGCCTGCGTGAACGAGGAGCCCTCCGGGTTAAACAGTTTGATCCCGTTGTACTCCTCGGGATTGTGGGAAGCGGTGATCATACACCCGGCTTTAGCAGTGCGGGCACTGTATGCGACAGACGGTGTGGGAGCAATCCCGGTGAACCGTGCGTGTCCCCCTGCTCCCAGTATGCCGGCAAGTATGGTCCGGGCAAGCACCGGGCTTGTGGTTCGCGTGTCTGTCCCCACAATGCAATCGGGGAATCGTTCCCCCATGACTGCACCGACCGCAAGTGCGGTCTCCACCAGCGACCGGTCAAAACGCTGACGGATGCCCGATGATCCAAAAAGCATGCATCATGGTGGGTGTTTTGTATAAAAAGAGTTTTAGCAGTTTTCACTGTGATGGAGCCGGGCAGATGTCCGGCGTTTGCTTCCCGTACGGGCACCAGTGTTCCCCCTGCTGGAGCCGGCAGACCCCCGCAGTGGATGGCCCAAGGAATATGATCTGTTTTTTCTCACGCAATTTGGCCACCAGATCCCCGGTCCCCGGTGCGATAATCCCTTCGTTGTTAATAAGGATGATATCCGCTTCATCAATATTCGTGGTCACGGTCAGGCCACGTGCCCGCTCCAGTGCCGGTATCTTTCCGACACAGAATACATGGTGCCCTTTGAGTTTTTCTGTCAGTTCACCCAGACAGGCTGCGTGCGATGCCACCGGGCAGGCATGCATTACCCGGGAGAGGCAGAAGAATCCTGTCGCAACGTTGATGATGGCGCATGCGGCACTGCGGACATTCGGGGTTTCCAGGGGTATCCCGAACATGAAGGAGATCTTTGTCATTGCCCGGATCGGATCGTCCGTAACAAACTCCGCATTTCTCCCTCCGAACGAAGCGACCATGCAGGCACCCCGTTCGTACTGGCAGGTTTTTGCATCGGGATCGACGTCGATATGGACTCCCGTGTCCTCGCAGCCGCAGTGTTCGAGATGTTCCTGAAGCCGGTTAACTGAATCCGTGACAATATCCATTATTGCACTCCGTCTTTTTGCATGAGCACGACCCGGGCAGGTGCACCGTCGAGTCCGGAAAGCCGGAGGGGAAGTGCTGCCAACTCGTACTCTCCCTCATCTGCCGGGGAAAGGTCGAGGAGTTCAATAACCAGGCAGCCCCCGCCAAGCAGCGTGCGATGGACCGACCCGTCGCAGACTGACGCCTCGATCGAGAACGAGTCGATTCCGACAGAGAGCATGCCGTTTTTGATCAGCAGGTCCGCTGCATCTTTGGTAAGATGGGGGTAGTCCTCCCGGAATTGTGTCTCATGGGAAAAGGCTGTCTTTAAGAGGATCCTTTTCGCTCCCCCGAGCCTGCCTTCGAGTGCCGCTGCCGTGATAGCGTTCCCGGCGTCGGTCACATCAATTACCCGGCAGGGCCCGATAATGTGATCGAGCGGGACGGTGTCTATCGTATCTCCGGTTTTTAAGTAATGGACCGGGGCATCGATGTGGGTGCCCGAATGGCTGCTCATGCGTATCTCGCTTATCAGGTACAGCCCTGCGTCCCGCTGGGAAAACTGCGAAGGGGCATCCCCGGGGTAGGCTGCGGTCGTATTGGAAAGCGGGCGCGTAATGTCGATAATTTTCATGATTTAGTTCTCCTCCCAGCCGTGTTCCCCGATGAGCGGAACAAACCGGACGCCACCGTGTCGTTCCTCTGTGAACCGGTCCCCGTGCCGTTCGAGCACGACCAGTTCCTGAAGGATGCGGTCCCCGACCGGGGCGACCAACCGTCCTCCCTCTGCGATCTGGGTTTTGAGCGGGCCGGGTATTTCAGGTGTTGCGGCTGTTATGATAATCCCGTTGTACGGGGCTGCGGGAGGATACCCGAGTGTTCCGTCCCCGAGAACAATTGTCACGTTGTCGGCATGAACTGCCTCAAGGTTGGCTTTCGCACGTGCTGCAACCTCTTTGATACGTTCGATCGTAATCACCTTTCGTACGAGTGCCGAGAGGATCGCTGCCTGGTACCCGCTCCCCGCCCCGATCTCAAGGACCGTGTCCGTGGCTTTGGGGTGGAGCAGTCCGGTCATGAGCGCAACGATATACGGTTGCGATATGGTCTGGTTGTTCCCAATCGGGAGCGGTGTATCCGCGTACGCGTCCTGGTCGCAGGGTGACGGGATAAAAAGGTGACGGGGCACGTCCCGCATTGCGGCAAGGACACGGGGGTCGGTGATCCCCCGGGCCTCGATCTGCTGTTCTACCATCCTCCGGCGCTCGTCCGATCGCGGGTACTGGGGAGTCATAACAGATTCTTTTAATCTAAAACCCGGCCTTTTCTGCCACATCGATGGTGGCATCGATCTGTTTCTGGAGCGCTTCAGGAAGACCGGTGATCTTAATGTCAAGGAACCCCCGGATGATCGTCGCCGTCGCCTCGTCCTCCGAGAGTCCCCGGGCCATCAGGTACTCGATCTCGTCCTGCGCGAGTTTCCCGACCGCTGCTTCGTGCGAGAGTTCGGTCCCGACAACTCTCCCGTCGATCTCCGGGATTGCATAGATTGTCCCGTCCCTGAGGATCAGGCCCTTGCATTCGAGATGGCCCCGGGTGCCGGCAGTCTTCCCGATGATCTGGCCCCGGGAGATGATGGTCCCTCCCTTGGTGATCGCCCGGGTCAGGAGCTCTGCGCTTGCGCCCTTCCCTTCAAGGATCGCCCGCGACCCCACATCGATATACGATGTAGGGGAAGCAATGGTGATCGTGGAGAACCGGGCAACGGAATTCTCGCCTTTTAAGGTGGCGGTCGGGTACATCTGGACCTTTTTCACCGGCTGCATGCAGACATAGTTCGAGAGAAAAACCCCGTTCTCTTCGACAATGGATGCACTCCGGGGGAAGACCTCGACGTTCTCGTTCCAGGTGTGGATCATGGTAAAACTGATCTTCGCATCCTTTTTAATGTAAAACTCGGAGACCCCGTAGTGCTTTGCCCCTTCCCCGACATGCCCGCTGCTTGCACAGCCCGAGATCATGTGGAGCTCTGCACCCTCTTCGGCGATGATAATGTTATGCACGTGCTGGATGGTCTCGCGGCCGAGGTACAGGCAGGCCTGGATCGGGAGGATGTTCTTTGACCCTTTGTGGGCGATGATCACGTAGCCCTTCGGGTCGGGCTGTTCCGCAACGTATTTTGTGATCTCGTCCTTGTCCTGTGCAACCGCCTTCCAGAGGTAATCCCTGAGCCAGGCGTGCTTTTCCATTGCTTTTTTAAACGAGAGGACCTCGATACCCTCCTCGCGGCACTCGGACTCTACCACATTCTGGTCCACCTGAAGGTAGCTGCCGCACCGGTTCTCAAGGTTGAAATCGATACCTGACTGGACGATCCGTTCCTGGTCGTCCTTTGCAATTCCCGGTGTGTTCAGTTGCGACGACATTCCCGACACTCCGTGTATCCTCTCTGTTTGATGTCCTTTAAGATCTCCCTTGGGTTCCCGTGGCAGGAGATCATGCCGTCGCACATCACATGCCCCTTGTCTGCGTCAATATAATCGAGAATAAATCCCGTGTGGGTGATCACAAGGCCGCTTTTTTCCCGTTTTGCCATGCGCTTGTCTTTTTCGAGCAGGTCGCCGATGGCCTTTCCTATGAGCGATATATTTTCGAGGTCGACCCCGCTCTCGGGTTCATCAAGCATGACAAAACCCGGGTTCTGGATCATCAGCTGGAGCACCTCGCTCCTCTTGATCTCCCCACCGGAAAACCCCTTGTTGATGTCCCGTTCAAGGAACCCGCCCATGTGCACCGATGCAGCAAGCCCCGGGATGTCCACGATCTTGTCGTGCGAGATGGCCGTGAGGAGCTTTCCCAGTTTGAGCCCCGATATCGTGGGCGGACGCTGGAAGAGCATCCCGATCCCGCGCTTTGACCGTTCGTCGGCGTGCATCGCGGTCACGTCCTCTCCGTTGAAGGTGATCGTTCCTTTCGTTATTTTATAGCCGGAAAATCCCATCAGCGTCATTAAAAGCGTGGTCTTCCCGGAGCCGTTCGGGCCCATGAGCACATGGGTCTCCCCGGCATCGATGTGGAGGTTGATGCCATGCAGCACCTCTTTGTCACCGACATTCACATGCAGATCCTTGATGTCCAGCATACGTGTAACCGGATGAGTGTATGTCGATGTCTGCATTAAACGCTTTTAATGTGCTAAGGAGAGGGGCGTGCCAGCCGGAAATGAGGCAGGCCCGACCGATCCCTGAGATCGATCGGTCAGATCCCGCAGGAGGGGATAGCCGGGTTCCCGGATCTCTGCAAGGGTGTATTCTCCGGGATAGGATTCGGTGATACGGGCTTGCGGGGCTTATGGGGCCACAGTACGTGACTGATGTTTACCGTTAGCATCGTTTTTTACATTTTGTTTCCAATGTTCACTGTTTTCGTTGAAGATGAAGATGAATTCCCGGCCCCGTTTTTCCCTGATGAGGTACCCGAGATCGGCAAGGTGGAGGAGATCCGTCCGGGCGGTCTCATAGACGGTGTTATACTGCTGCATGATCTCGCGGATGGTGAAATATTCATCGCTCTGCTCTATCATCGTGCGGAGGATGTCCCCTTCCCGCTGGTTGATATCCGGTATCTTTTTTATGAGGGCTTTTGTGGCGTTCTGCTCAGTCTGTTTTTCTTCCAGATAGTTCATCAGATCTCTTTTTGCCGCATTGATACAGTCAAGATTGTAGAGGAAGAAATACGTGAGATCCATCTCATCGTATTCGGTATGGAGGTATGCGAGAGAGTATTTCTTCTTTGACCGGAGGATGATCCGGGAGATCGGCATGTATTCGAAGAGCCAGTATCCCCGTGAGATAACATACCAGTAGAAAAGGCTGCGTGCGGTCCGCCCGTTTCCGTCATTGAACGGGTGGATGTACCCGATGAGGAAGTGCAGGATGATCCCCTTTATTACCGGGTGGATATAATCCCCGTCTCCGCTGTCGGTATCTTCTTTTTCGAGGTTTGCAAAGGTACACAAGTCCGTGATGTACCGGGGGATCTCAGGGTATTCAGGAGGCGTATGATATACGACGCCGGTTGCCGGGTTTGCGACAACGATATCGTTGTTTGTCCTGAACTGCCCGACAGCTTCCTCATCGATCGTTCCCTTTGTTACCAGCCTGTGGATCTCAAGGAGGAGGGCAGGGGTGAGTGGGTCGTCCCTGTGTTCGAGGATGAAATTCATCGCCTCGTAATTGTTGAGCACCATCTGCTCGGAGCTGTTTTTGGGTTTCCTGCCTTTTTTGAGCATCTCTTTTGCGACGTTCCGGGTCGTTGCTGCGCCTTCGAGGATGCTTGAGGCGATTGCCTCCTCCATGAACGAATTGATGATGTAAGACCGTTCGAGCCGGATGGTTTTGTTGTGGATGCGTATTGTGCCGGTGAGGTAACTGTCGATTGCATGGAGGCTTTTCACGATTTCCGGAATAATCGAATATGTGAGCCTGAAATGCGGATAGGGAATCTGTTCCTGCCGCATCGACCGGTACAACTTCATGACCGCCCAGGCCTTCCTCTGCTGATCAGGGTTTGGCACCCGGTATTTCAGCTCGTCCCAGGAGAGGTAGCGCCGGTTGTATTCCGTTACCTCTTTTTTGAACTGATCGTCAGCAAAATAATTTACCTGCCCGTCGGTGATATCCTGCGTCCAGTCAGAGGGTGGTTTGTCAGGTAATTGAGTCATGGCACCGGCTCGCTAACTACTAAATTAGAACAAATTAGTATTTATTGGTAATTGGGATTCAGATACGGTATTTTAAGAAACCAGCCTTCGAAGCAACTACTAATTTAGCAGGAATTAGTATATTTTAGTAATAAGAAATACGATGGGAAAAGACAAAATCCCGGCTGTTCCCACAGTCCGGGAAATTGGCATCTGATCCTAGGTCCTGCCGTCCGGCACTCTGCCAGCGTGTTTCCTGAAATACTCCGCCTCACATCCGCGTTGTTGTGGAGCTTGTCAGCGGTCGCCCTGACCGATCCCTGATATCGATCGGTCCGACCGGTTTTTCTGCTGAGTGAGTGGTAGGGGGGAGGGGGGTGATCTCAAATCCGCGTGGATCAATGGTCGCCCTGACCAATGATCATGATCGGTCGGTCCGACCTCTTGTCAAGTACGGTCGGGGCGATCCCCCGTTCTCGTCTGAACCTTCAGTGGAAACACAGGTCATGGCACTGGAAAAGGAGAGGTCGCCCCGACAGATTTTAAAATTGATCGGTCCGACCATTTTTTCTGCTGAGTGGGAGGTAGGGGGGAGGGGGGTGACCGATTTTTTTGGAGGGAGGGGTGGGTGATCGTGATAAAGGGTAAGGGTGTTACTATTCGGTAATTGAGGACACTAAAAAAAGAGCACGCAGCATTACCTAAAGAAAAATGCTGATGATGATCCCCCGCCCCGGCTGTCTTTTGTGCAAATCCGTTTTACCAGTTACTGCCGCACCCCTGAGTATCCTTCTTTCCGGCCCCGGCAGGTGCTTATGGCCCGGGCAAGTGGATGCGTTCTTAATCTTTCCCGGGATACCAGTACGTTACAAGCAGCGTGGTCTTTTTGCGGCAGGAAAAAGTAAAGGACAAAGCAGGAAAGGCCCGGGTCCGGAAGGGTTCAAAGGATGCCAAAGAGATCCACCTCCCCCGTGAAAACCCGGCAATCGAACCGTTCCTCAACCGGATCATCTGCGGCGACGCGGCAGAGGTCCTTGCCACAATCCCGTCCGAAAGCGTCGATCTTGTTATCACCTCGCCGCCCTATAACTTCGGCCACGCATACGCCCATGACCCCCACGATGACACCCACGAGTGGAACGAGTACTTCGCGACCCTCAACCGGGTCTGGATCGAGTGTTTTCGGGTGCTCAAACCCGGGGGCAGGATGGCAATAAACGTCCAGCCGCTCTTCTCCGACTACGTCCCGACACACCACATCATCTCCCGGCAGCTCGCCGGGCTCGGTCTGCTCTGGAAAGCGGAGTTTTTGTGGGAGAAGAACAACTACAATGCGAAGTACACCGCTTGGGGGAGCTGGAAATCGCCGTCCATGCCCTACATCAAGTACACATGGGAGTTTGTCGAGGTCTTTGACAAGGAGACTCACAAGAAGACCGGCCGGCGCGAGGACATCGATATCACCGCTGACGAGTTCAAGGAGTGGGTGATCGGCCGGTGGACGATCCCTCCCGAACACCACATGAAAGAGTACGATCACCCGGCAATGTTTCCCGAGGAACTCCCCCGTCGGATCATGAAACTCTTTTCATACAAAAACGATATCGTGCTCGATCCCTTTAACGGTGCGGGAACGACCACGCTTGTCGCCGCAAAACAGGGACGCCGGTTTATCGGGATCGATGTGTCGGAGCAGTACTGCGACACCGCCCGGCAGCGGCTGGAGACGGTACCGGGCGTTGGTGAAGTGGCTGCCCGGTCATAACTTTTTTCCTTTTCACTCCGGCATATTTGCTTTTACCCACTCATATGTACCTTTCCGGTCATATGCGTGGGTCACGATGTAATTGTGGACCTGCGCATAGGTATCGTACGAGGAGACGAGACTCCTGTACGTGGCAAGTTCGGCGTTATAGGCCGCGACGAGCGCGTTGTGATTCGAGACCTGTGCGTTGTAGGCCCCGACGTTTCCTGAACGTTTCAGGGCCTGCATCTGCGATTCGAGTCTCGCGATCGGGTCCTGCTTTGCTGTAAGGTCAGCAGCAAGCGGTTTGATCTGCGTTTCCATGCCCGGCACCTTCTGTTCAGAACTGGAGGAAATATTGTGAATGTAGGTAGTCTCGATGCCGCTGCTGTACCTGCTCTTCTCCGGTTACAGGATCGTTCTTATATCTCCGAGAGAGTTTATGACAGCAGCGGGTTTTACCCGGGCGTTTTCGAGCGTGTCCTCCCGGAACTTGCCGGTCCGGACAAGAACGCCCCGCATCCCGGCTCCCTGTGCCCCACCGATATCGGTAAGGATATCATCGCCGATCATCACCACCCCGCGTGCGTCAAGCCCCCTATCGCGCAACGCGAGATCGAAGAATGCCTTTGCAGGTTTCCCCACGACAGTTGCCGTTTTACCGGTCGCAGATTCCAGTGCCGCCACAAACGGCCCGGCCGAGAGCGAGAGCCCGTCTTTGTCCATCCAGTACCGGTCTTTTTCAAGCGCAATGAGATCTGCTCCCTCCATCAGGCAGCGGAAGGCGTGGTTCATGCTGGCATACGTTACCCTGTCCCCTGCGTCTCCGACAATTACGTAATCAACGGCTATGGAACCGTCATCGGTGCAGGTTCCGGCAAAGTCCCGGTCCACATCCCCGGTTGTGAGGAGGTATGCCCGGTGTTTCCCGGTCTCCTGCATGAACCGGACTGCCGCAAGCGGCGGGGTGAAGATCGCGGATTCAGGAATGTCAAAACCCATTGTTTCGAGTTTTGCTGCAATGGTCGCCCGGCATTTGCGGGTCGAGTTGGAGACGCACCGGAACGGGTATCCCTGATCCATAAGATATGCGATCGCCTCACGGGCACCGGGGACCGGGGTGTCACCAGTGTAGAGCACGCCGTCAATATCGATAAGAAACCCGGTTATCTTCTGGCCATCCATCCCCGCACCTGTCACATCTTCCAGCCGTTGAGGAACGCATTCACGATCGCATCGCACAGTACCCGGTTGCCATCCGTTTTTGTTGCGGTATCTTTCATTATCGCGAGCCGTTCGTGGTCGCCGAGATCCTTTGCCCAGAACGCGATCACCGGTTCCGTCACTTCCGGGTGGAACTGGACGCCGAGCGTGTGGCCGAGCAGGAATGCCTGGTTTTTCACTGCGGTTCCTGTTGCAAGGAGGCGTGCCCCCTCCGGGAGATCGAAAGTCTCCTTATGCCAGTGGAAGACCTCAACCTCCCCCGGGAAGAAACGGTGCCCGGAAGTATTGCAACCCTGGATCTTCCGCCAGCCCAGTTCCTTCTCGCCCGCACAGACTTTCTTCCCGCACGCGGCCGCGATCATCTGGGCGCCGAGGCAGATCCCAAGTACGGTCGCGTCGCGGGCGATCGCTTTTCTCACCAGCGCTTTTTCGGGCGCAAGGAACGGGTACTTGCTCTCATCGTTGACGCTCATCTGGCCGCCAAGAACAATAAGCCGGCCGGGCGGATCGTCCGGGAGCGCATCGCCTTCGTAGAGCCGGAGGATCCGGAAGGGTTCGTTTCGGGCCGCCAGGCATTCCTCTACGGTACCTGCCGGTTCGTGTTCCCCGTGCTGGAGGATCGTGATCATTAAAAACCGGTGTGCGTGGGATCATGATGAGGGTTCGCATCACTTTCACCCCCCACGGCCGGCCTTTAATCATCCGGTCCCCGGATTTCCTTATTACAGATGGCTGTCATGCAGGCAGAAAGCAGGATCGGGGCGCTCTGGCAGCAGCGGATGGATTCCCTGAGAGAGTATGATGTTGTCCGTGACGGGAACGTCTTTGGTGCGGGCCTTGCCGGCAGCTGCCTCTTCTCTTCTGAATATGACAAGGCCCGTGCCCTTCTCGGAGATCTCATCGCCCGGTACGAAGGCATTGCATTCGAGACCCTTTTCCCCGGGAAGGAGATCTCAAATGATGGCGGCACCTGCATCGCGCTTGAGAGCCGTCATATCCTGCCCAGAACCGCAATCGACACGGAACGCCTCTCCCGGGAGATGCTCTCCGATCTCACGCTCGTGCATGGGGTAGGCGATCTGTCGGAGCGGCGCCTGAAGGCCCGGGGCTACCGGACGATCGCTGACCTTGCAGAGCACCCGAAGTTCCGGTCTGCGGCCCGGCAGGTGCTCGGACGGCTGACCCGGGCTGACCCGGGTGATGTCATGGACCTTGTCGGCAGCCGGCATGCAAAGTCCCATCCGTTTGCGCTTGGGACGGCCGGTTCGTTTGAACCGGAGGATTACGTTTTTCTTGATATCGAGACGCTCGGGCTCTTCTCCCGGCCGATCATCCTCTTTGGTGTCGGCACGATCCAAGAGGACCATCTTGTCGTCCACCAGTACCTGCTGCGCGATATCAGCGAGGAAGCTGCCGCGCTTGCCGCGACCGTGGAACAGGTATCTGGAGATCGCCCGGCACTCGTGACCTTCAACGGGAAGGCGTTCGATCTACCCTACGTGCAGGACCGGCTGGCCTACTACGGCCTTCGTGCGATCTCACGGATCCCGCATTTCGATGTACTGCACTTCTCCCGGCGCCGGTGGAAAGGGCAGTTTGCCTCATGCCGGCTCTCCGCGCTTGAATCCGAGGTCCTTGGCGTTACCCGGACTGACGACGTCCCCGGCCAGATGGTGCCGGAGTTTTATGCGACCTACTTAAAGACAAAGAACTGTGGCCCCCTTGTCCCGGTAGTCGACCACAACCGGCAGGATGTGGTCTCGCTCGCGCTTCTCTTCTTTTACCTGCTGGGGGAGACCTGTGGCTGTCGCTGACGTGGTCCGGCTCCTCCTGACGAACCCTGTGTACCGCAGCCGGGTCACCTGCCACCAGGTCTTTGACCCTGAGCCGGCCCGGTACGGCACGCTGGATGCACCGCTCCCCGCGGCTATCGAAGCGTATCTTACTCACAGCGGCATCCGGCTGTACTCCCACCAGTGCGAGGCGATCAACGTGCTCCGGTCCGGGAAAAATGTGATCATCATCACGCCCACGGCAAGCGGGAAGACCCTCGCGTTCAACATACCCGTGTTTGCCGGCCTCACGGCAGACCCCAACGCCCGGGCGCTCTACCTCTACCCCACAAAAGCCCTCTCGAACGACCAGTTTGCCACCCTCAAAGCGATGGAAAAATTCACCGGAATCCCGGCAAAACCGGCGATCTACGATGGCGACACGCCGCAGTCAAAAAGGGCAGCCATCCGGGAGAATGCCCGGATCGTCATCTCCAACCCCCACGAGATCCACCAGGTCCTCTCGTGGCACGCGAAATGGAGCCCGTTTTTCTCGAACCTGAAGTTTATCGTGCTTGACGAAGCCCACCGGTACCGGGGGGTTTTCGGTTCCCAGATTGCACTGTTGATCCGGCGTCTCCTGCGGGTCGCACGATTCTACGGCTCCGACCCGCAGTTTGTCCTCTCGACTGCAACCCTTGCAAACCCGGAGGAATTTGCCGGTCGGCTCGTGGGCCGTCCCTTTACTCTCGTCGACATTGACGGTTCACCGCACGGGACCCGGCACTTTGTCCTCTACAATCCCTTCTATGACGGGATCGGCGAACGCTCCTCCCACCAGGAGACAAAAGACATCCTGCTCTCCTGCGTGAAAGGGGACCTCCAGACGCTGTGCTTTACCGGCTCTCGGAAGATGGCCGAGCTCGTCACCATCTGGACCCGGGAGGATGCCCGGCGTACTTCCGCACGGCTTGCAGAGAGTATCTCCGCGTACCGGGCCGGCTACCTGCCCGAAGAGCGGCGCACGATCGAGCGGCAGCTCAAAAGCGGGGAGATCCGGGGTGTCGTCTCCACGAACGCGCTCGAACTCGGTATCGATATCGGCTCGCTCGATGCGGTGATCATCGACGGGTACCCGGGCACGATGATGTCGACCCGACAGCAGGCCGGGCGTGCCGGCCGGAAAGGCGGGGAGTCGCTTGCTGTGCTCGTGGCGCAGGCAAACCCGCTCGACCAGTACTTCATGCACCACCCGGATGCGTTCTTCTCCCGCTCCCACGAGCACGCGATCATCGATACCGAAAATCCCTACATCGTCTCGGGGCACCTGCTCTGCGCGGCGGCGGAACTGCCCCTCCGCGAAGAGACCGATGCCGGGTTTTTCGGTGAATCGTTTGTGCCCCTGCTTGCGGAGCTGGCAGAAAGCGGCCTCGTTACAAAGACGCCGCGCGGGTGGGTGTATGCGGGTCGGGGCCGGGCTGCCGACGCGGTGAGACTCGATGGCATGGCGGCCGAGAGTTTCCGGATCATGTGCCAGGGCCGGCTGCTTGAGACGATGGACCGGGCGCAGGCCTACCGCGAGGCGCACAAGGGAGCGATCATGCTCCACCAGGGCGAGACCTACGTGGTAAACGAGATGGACCTCGAAACCCACACGGTACGGGTGACCGAGACGGATGTCGATTACTACACGCAGCCGTTAAAAGAGGTGGACCTCCGCGTCATCGAAACGCTGGAGACCCGGGACGTACAGGGCACACAATGTGCGTTTGGCGATGTCGAAGTGACCGAGCAGTACACCGGTTACAAGATCAAGAAGGGCGACACGATCATCGGTGTCGAACCCCTCTCGCTCCCTCCGCTCACCTTCCGGACAAAAGCCTTCTGGCTTGTCCTTTCGGACCCGGTCGCCACCGCCGTCTCCGCTGCCGGCCTCGATCTCGCCGGCGGGCTGCACGGCGCCGAACACGCCATCATCGCTCTCATGCCCCTCCATGTCATGTGCGACCGGTGGGATATCGGAGGCCTCTCCACGCCCGCGTTTGGCGAAAACGGCGAGCCGACCATTTTCGTCTATGACGGGTATGAAGGAGGCATCGGCCTTGCGGAGAAAGCGTTCGGTCTCCTGCCCGCGCTCTTTTTGAGCGCATACGAACTGGTGCGCGACTGCCCGTGCAAAAAAGGCTGCCCGTCCTGCATCTACTCCCCCAAGTGCGGCAACGACAACGTCCCGCTCGACAAGGAAGCGACCGTAAAAATTCTCTGCGAACTCTCACGGGTGCCGGAAAAATATGATGGTACCGGGATCACGGCCGGGCCGGAACCTGCCGCCCCGTAAATACCGTGTGAATTTTCTGGTTTAATCTACGAGCACGACACGGCTCTCGGGCTCCGGCTCATCGCCCTCAAAGATGAACAGGTCGTCGATACTCGCGTGCAGGGCCTTTGCAACATCATGCGCCAGCTTGAGCGACGGGTTGTACTTTCCCTGTTCAAGAAAGACGATCGTCTCGCGGCGCACCCCGACTTTTTTTGCGAGGTCGTCCTGGGTAAGGGAGTGCCGGGCCCGGTATTCTTTGATTCGGGTGATCATCATCCCACTCCTTGAGTTTTATTCTCCATTGATGTCGCCCTTCCTGTTATAATACCGTGACAAGAGAGTGGAACTCAGTCCCATGGTAAAGAAAATTATCATAATTACTGAACGGGCATCCAGATCCAGCAATCCCGAAAAGTCAAGCATAGCGAGAATGCAGACCACTGTGAAGGAAAAAGAAAACGCTTTCATGAATGTATGAGCCCGGATTTTCAGGATCCGTTCATCTAAAACACTGGATTTTTCATTAAAACCCTGTTGTTGAAATATTGAAATTACGATAAACAGAAGGCCTGCTGAAATAAGAACACTGGAGAGGAATATGATCGTTTGGGGCTGGGGCATCCCGTTCCGAATTAGGACAAGGAGTAATCCCACAGCTGTTGTACAACCGCCGATTACCAGGTTCCGGCGAATTGTTGTCATCATTACTCGACATCTCCTTTCCGGAAAAGGTACATCTGGTAAACGATCGCTGAAAATGCCAGCAGGAGCACAGAGACTGCGAATGCATTTTGTGCGCTCATTTTTACGATCCCGAAATAATCTGCCCAGAACAACAGCGTGATCCCGATAATCCCGGTCAGCCATGCATATGAAAGTCCGTAAGCCCCAATCTTTCTGGACCGCTCGTCCGATTCCGGGTCGTCCCCGTACCGCTTGTTCCGGATAATCCCGGTGACGAGGAATGCACACCCGGCCGCGAGGAGGGCAGCCGGCAGGATGGCGTCGTCGGGGGTTGTGACAATCGATGCGCCCCCGGTCAGGATGAAGAGTATCCCGATGACAATACGGTAGACATTTCTCGGTTTCATTTTTTCTCACCTTTATGTTATCTATTTCTAACACAATAAACATCTTAAAGTTATCTATTTCTAACATTCACCGGTGACAAAATCCGGCTATTCCGTGACGCGATCTTAATGACCGATGGCATCGCAGGTACCGTTACACTATGCCCCGCATCCCCCCCTTCAAGGAGATTATCGCCCGGTCGCCGCTCGTCTTTGTCATCGGTGTCGCCGGCGACAGCGGGTCGGGGAAGACGACGTTCACAAACGCCATCCGCCAGATCTTCGGGCCCGACCTTGTTGCCACGATCACGCTTGACGATTACCACAAGTACGACCGGGAGGAGCGGAAAAAACTCGACATCACCCCGCTCCACCCGGACGCGAACAACCTCGCGCAGCTCGAAGCGGATGTGGCCCGGTTAAAGGAAGGGTACGCGATCACAAAGCCGGTTTACAACCACGCGACCGGGACCTTCGATCCCCCGGTCCCATTTGCATCCAAAAAGATCATTATCCTCGAAGGCCTCCACACGCTCTTTACCCCGACACTCCGGGAACTGCTGGACTTCTCGGTCTTTGTCGACCCGGACCGTGAGGTAAAATACGCGTGGAAACAAAAGCGCGACACGAAAAACCGGGGGTATTCCCCGGCTGAAGTCACTGAAGCGATCGCCCGGCGCGAGAAGGACTACGAAGAGTTCATCGCCCCTCAGCGCTGCCTTGCCGATGCCGTGATCCGGATCAGTGCGTCCCGGTACGGGAAGGAGAAGGGAGCGTCGGAGAATATCTACCGGATCTCGCTGTTGCAGCACCGGATGAACGGGACAATTGCCGGCGCCGCCGACCTTACGATTGACCTCAACTCGCTCCTCCTCTTTCATGACCGGGACTTCTCCATCGAATTCTCGACCGAGAACGTGGCCTGCGCACGGATGCGGGCGCTCACCTTCGATGGCGAGATGAACTACGAGACGGTACGGAAACTCGAAAAGAGCATCGAGCAGCAGACCGGCGTCCACCCGATCACGCTCTTTGAGAACCGCACCACCGTCACCGCGACCGATCTTGTCCAGCTTGTCCTCTCGTGGCGGATCATCCACCGGCGGATCTTTTTGCAGGAACGGGGCTGAAAAAAAAAGAAAAAATTACTTTGCAGAAAACCCTTTTTTAAAATATGCGGCCCCCTAGAGCGTTATTTGACCTCTTTTGGGTGTTCTACAGAGCGCAGAAAAAAAGATTATCCGGAGATCTCGGATTTTACCGCCAGGAAGACCGGTCCCCTGACATCGATCTTCTTCTTGTTGTCGGTGATCGCCCGCATCGCGTACTCTTCGATCCTGAGATTGATGTCGCTCGGGTGCTTTGCCATCTTGACCTGCACGAGTGTCCCCTTGCCGCACCGGGCTGCCTGCTCGATCTCCGCTGCCGCAAACGCGGACGCGGCGGCAAGGTAGGAGATCCCGGTCGGGACGCCGGTTGTCCTCACGTCCTTCCACTTCTCGGCGTCGGGCACACCGAGGATGTTTCCTTCGTGGACGAAGATCTCGTTTGCGCACGCCGGCCCGCAGAGCTTTGCGTTCGCCTCGGTCTCCTCGACCGTCACCTTCACGTGCGTGCCAAGCAGGGTGCCGTTCCATGCCTCAAATGAGCAGGGTCCCTGTGCCGTGGCATTCGCTGCTGCGACCTGTGCAATCGCGAGCGCGAGCGCCTTTCCTTCCACGGTCGCCGGCTCTGCTTTAAGGTGCACCGCCCGTGCGGTCTCCCGGTCGGTGAGCGGCCGGGGGAAGAACTGGGGGTACGAGAGCTGCCGGATATCGTTTGCACTGTACGCGATCATCGCGAGCCGTTCGACCCCAAGGCCGAGATTCATGACCGGGATCCCGACACCGTACTCCCCAAGGGCCGAGGGCGAGTACATACCAAAAGTTGCGACCTCGACCCAGCCGTGGACCGGGTGCTTCGCGTAGACCTCGGTCTGCGAGTCCGGCATGTAATACTTGGAGCGCTTGTCGTCGGGCTGGAACCGGAAGTCCTCGTACCCGAACGCTGAGAGGAGCGCCTCGCTGATCGCTTTCCCGTCCTCAAGCGTGACATCGTCACCGGCAACAACGCAGGACGCGGAATGGTAGGCCATGAGCCGGGTCGGCCCTTCGGCCTGCTCGCGCCGGAAGCAGCGGTCGACCGAGAAGAGCTTAATGGGGAGAGGAGTCTTCTCCCAGATCGAGCCAAGCGTCATGAACCAGCCGCTCGTCATGTGGCTTCTCAAGGTACTCCGCGAGGACTCGGGCACGAGCGACTTGAACTCGGGGAAGACCGAGTCGAGGATGTGCACCACGTTTCCGTCGTCCGTGTCGAGCACTTTTGCCAGTTCGTGCGTGAGTTCGTCCCCGTCGATCTCCGACTTCTTGTACGCGTGGAGGGTCTCCCTCAGTTTTTCCTCGGTCGCGGTTGGCATCTGTTTCTTTAAAATCTCGTTTATCGCGTCGAGCTCTGCCCGTGCGATCCCGACGTTCGGGCGCGGGAGCCCGCCGATGTAGAAGACTCTGTCGAGGACCGCCATCGCTTCGGGGCCGAACTGCCGGTAGATGTCGCTCTCCTCCACGATCACCGGGTTCTCGATCTCGTCAAATCCCATCGAGAGATAAATTTCCCGTAACCGGTTGATGGTCTCGAAGATCGGGTGCGGCTGTGCCCGTTTGTACTGAAGGCGGGGGTATTTTCTATCCTCGCATGGCGGGGTGATGACCGATGGCCCCTCGTGCCACGCCCCCTCGAAGTTCGCATGCGATTTTTCTTTCCATTCCTGCGGGTTGAATCTCAAGTTTCCTCACGCTCCAGGCAGATGACCCTGCTTAAAGGATTTTCATCCCGGATCTTATAATCGCACGATGCAGTAATCCGCTCTGCGAACTCCCGCACCTGTGCATGCTCCGGCATGTTGTTCCGTTGCAAACGATTTCTACTGTATCCCAGATACATGTATCCTTTTACCTCGACAAAGGTTGCTCCTGCGTCCTGCAGGAGCCGTGCGTAGCCCTCCGGCTTCGTGTCATTGTGCCCGGCAACGAGCGTGATCCGCACGGCCGAGCGTTTTGTCGAGAGCCGGGCAAGGCTCTCCTGTATCCGGCTCCAGTATCCGTCCGCGTCGCCCATGGGCCGGCAGGTCTTTTCGTATGTTTCCAGATCGGGTGCATCGAGCGAGACATACTGCTGGAACGGCCGGCATTGTGCGAGCACATCCGGGTTCGTGCCGTTACTGACGACAAACGTGGTGTAGCCGTTCGCGTTAAAGAGGTCCACGAGTTCCGGGAGCCGGCTGTACAGCGTGGGCTCGCCCGAGAGCGATATCGCCACATGCTTTGGCGCGAGCGCCTCCTTCCACTTCTCTTCGGTCACGGTGTTGCCGAGCACGGAATTATACCCGGCGAGGGCTTGTTTCTGGAGCTTGTGGACGCCGGCAAGAATCGTCTCGGGCGGGCACTCCTCGACTTCCGCCATCTCGTGCTCGAACGACCGCCAGCAGAAGAGGCAGCGCTGGTTGCACCGGAGCGTCGGGGTCATCTGGACGCAGCGGTGGCTGTCGATCCCGTAGAACTGGTGCTTGTAGCACATATCTCCGCCGGCGAGCGCCCGCTTGCACCAGAGGCAGGGCTTGAGCGCGGCAGTGGATGTAGGCGAAAAAAAGAGGTATCCCTGTTTATTCAGGGCCTTACATGGTTCGGATGGCATCGATCCCGAGCGTCTCAAGCGATTCTATTAAGGTGTTCTGCACGGCCTTCACAAGCGTAAGCCGGCGGTCCCGGACTTTTCCCTCGCTCTTTAAGACCGGTTCAAAGTGGTAGAACGAGTTGAAGGTGTCGGCGAGCTCGTGGGTGTAGGTGGCAAGAATGTGCGGGCGGAGTTCAGCAACCACTTTCTCTATGACACCGGGGAACTTTGCGATCTTCTTTGCGAGCGCGATCTCCTGTTCGGTTTCGAGCTCGTAGCATTCGGTAAAGTCGCCGGCCTTTTCTAAGATGCTGCACGCACGGGCGTGGGCGTACTGGATGTAGGGCCCGCTCTGGCGCTCGAAGTCAAGCGCCTCCTTCCAGTCAAAGACCGTGCTCTTCTCGGGCGAGATCTTCACGATATCGTACCGGATGCCGGCAAGGGCGACGGAAGTTGCGATACTCTTGCGGGTCGCTTCATCGAGTTCGGGCCTGCGGGTCGTGACCTCATCAAAGGCACGCTTCGTGACCTCGGTGATCAGATCGTCTGCCGAGACAAACTTTCCCGCCCGGGTTCTCATCGAGCCTTCTGGCAGCGAGACAAACTCGAAGTTCACGATCTCCGGGGCTTTCTCACCGAGGAGTTTTAACGTGCACTGGAGCTGCGCCCCGATCAGCTTGTGGTCGGCGCCCAGCACATCGATCGCCCGGTCGAAGTTCACGCTCTTCCAGGTGTGGAACGCAAGGTCACGGGCCGCGTAGACCGAGGTGCCGTCGCTCCGCCGGATCACGTACTTGTTGGTAAAGCCAAACTCGGCGAGGTCAAGCGCGATAAGGGTGTCCTCGTGCCTTGCCTGCGGGAGTTTCTCTATTTTCCCTATCACCCTTTTCGTGTCGCCGTTCCTGACAAAGTCGCTCTCCCAGACAAACCGGTCGTGCTTCACGTTGAGGTTCTTTAACGTGACCGCAAACCCGTCAAGGCAGCGGGAGACTTCGTTCCGGAATTTCTTTACCGTTTCCGCATCGCCGCTCTCAACAAGCTGCATCAGTTTGTCGACCTGCTGGGTGATACCGGGGTCTTTTTCAATCTCCCGGTTCGCCTCGATATAGATCCGGGCGATGTGGGCATCCTCCTTCTCGCCCTCGTGCTGTGCGTGTTCGAGGTGGTCAAATCCCCAGGTCACAATCGCGATCTGCCTGCCCATGTCGTTTACATAGTACTGGACTTCGAGCCGGTAGCCGGCCTTCCGGAACGCCCGGGCAAGCGTATCGCCGATGATCGAGTTCCGGATGTGTCCCACGTGAAGCGGGCCATTGGGATTAGCGCTCGTGTGTTCGAGTACGATACGGGTGTCCTTTGCCGGGAGCGAGCCGTAGCCGGGCTGTGTCGCTGCTTTGACGGCCGCACTGACGTAGGCACTGCCGAAGACAAAGTTGATGTACGGCCCTTTTGCCTCGACCGTGATCCCCTGCGCTGCGAGCTCTTTGTTGTTTTTGAGGGCGGCAACAATCTCCTGCGCTATTTTTACCGGTGCCTGTTTTTTTGTTTTTGCAAGGGAGAACGCGATGGTCGAGGCAAGATCCGCATGCTCCCCGCCATCGATGAGCTGGATATCATCTAGTCCCGTGCATTCCGTCAGTGCTTTTTTTATTACTGTCGTGGTGTCAAAAACCATTTAGAATCCCGTCCTGTACCGGAGGATCGCAGCAATCCCGCCGAATGCCGAGTAGAGGATCGACCCCTCCTCGAAATCGTCCGAGATCAGCTCCACTTTCGCGCTCGAAGCATCGGCGAGTTTCGCCAGTTCTTCGATGATATCGATCTCCTCTTCAAGCACGAGCGGCGCGGTGCACTTCGGACACGAGCCAAACTCGATATCGCGGACAGTTTTTCCCACCGGCATACTCACGGTCCGCTCCTCGGTGTGGTCGCAGCTCTGGCATTTTATCCTGAGCCGTGACTTCCTCAGGTTTGCCGAGAGGATGAGCGTATCGATTGCGCCGATTTCGAGGTTTTTCCTGATGCTCTCTTCCCCGTACGCGGCAAGGCCGTTGTTGTCCTTCACCAGTTCTTTTAAGAACTTCTCCATGAGGGACTTCTCTTTGACGACTGTCATGCCCGAGAGCGCGTCTTTTGCGGCATCCACGAGCTCGGGGAGACCGTCTTCGTTCGTGTACGCGACGTCAAAGAGACCGATAATCTTTTTCTGGATCTCGTGGTGGAGGAAGTTACCCGCTTCGAACTCCTCTTTTGTCGGGCTCGGGCCGCCGATCAGAAGACCCTTGAAGCGCTTGAAAAAGTCTTTTTCCCCAAGGAAGATCGCGCTTGACCGCTCGCCGACTTTCGTGTAGAACTCGTTGATGGCGATCTCACGGAGCCGGCCGAACCGGGCCGCCGACTGGCCGCCTTTTCTCATTTTACCGGGAACGGTGGAGGTCGAACCTCCGATCGGCTCGATACGGTTGCCGCGCAAAAAGCCCCAGTACGCCTCCCGCCGGTCGAGTACGAGGAGACCGTAGACAAACTTCTCCTCGAGCATCTGTTTTAAGGGCTCGAGCTCGAAGTTCGAGCTGCACCGGTACATGTAGAGGTTGAGGGGCTCGGGCGGCTCGATTACTGTGCACTGGAGATCGGTGCGGTCGCCATAGAGTTTGACGGTACCGCAGAAGACTGCCATGCCCTTCTCGGGCGGGCGCTTGTAGTATTTGAGCCGTGAGAGGATGGAGGAGATGGCGCTCTGGACGTTTGTTCTGGTCTGCTTGCTCTTGATGTTCGCGCACTGGCCGTACTCATCCTTGAGCTGGTTCGTGACATCGTAGATCTGCTTGTCGGGCGGGATGTAGAGCGTGATGAGCTCTGTACCGTCTCCCTCCTGCGCCTGCAGTTTTTCGAGCGTCTTTTTGAACTCATAGCGCTTGCGCGCGTCGTCCATCTCTACGGGTTCTGTCATGTACGAAATTCAGCCTCTTTTCTAAAGCTAGTACCTATTCATGTTTGTGTACCATAAATTTGCGCCCATTGAGCTATGAGCCGGGTATCGACATCGGCATTGATCCCGTGGTCGCCGTTAAATTCGGTGAAGTTTTTCGGCGCATTTGCGGTTGCATAGAGCTCTTGTCCATAGGCATACGGAATGATGGGGTCGGTCGCGTTGTGGAACATCCAGACCGGGCGCGGCGAGATCAAGGGCAGGTAGGTGCTCGGCTCTAACGAGGTTGCAAACCTCAGGATATCTCCGGATCCGCCCTGTGCGGAAACAGAGTCTTTGAGCCCCCAGTCCGCAGTGGAGATCCCGACATACCCGGCAAAGTTCCTGTCGACCCCTGCCGCGACCGCCGCGTACCGGCCACCATTACTTCCCCCGACCGCGTAGACCGGGACGCCGAACTTTGTGGCAAGCACGGCCCGGGCTGATGAGATATCGCAGATGGTGAGGTAATATTCGGGCCAGGTCTTCTCTTTGAACTTCGCGTAGTCCGCCTGCGGGGAAAATGCGGAGCCTGCTGTCTCCCCGCCCCGGCCACGGTAATCAACGAACATAAAGGCGTACCCGGCCGCTGCATAGGTTACCATCCGGCTCTCGTGCCCGGTGATCTTCTCGCCCGCTCCCGGTATGTACACGATCACGGCTTTCGGGGTTTTCGGGTAACTCAGGTACGTGACTACATCGCCGGTTGTCGTGTGCAGGACAAGTTTTGATAAGGTGTACGTATCGTTTGCAAAAATCACGGTCTCGGTTGTCGTGAGCGGTGCGCAGGTGAGCGAGAGGACGCCATTACTGTCCACGGAGTAGGAGGGAGTAGTTGTGCTGCTGCTTGTACAGCCGGCAAACGCGGCCAGCACGACAAGGAGGGTGAGGCCGGCGCAGGCTACTATCCCGCGTGTCATGCATCATCCCGGCACTGGTGGATCAGGCAGATCGTTTTTGCATCGCAGACGGTCCCGTCACGGATCATCGTATCCATGTTGTCCTTTGTGACATCCATTACTTCGATGACTTCGTCCGGGTCTTTGTGGAATTCATCCGAAGGCACGAGGTCCCTGGCCTCGAAGAGGAAGATTTTTTCATCGGTAAACCCGGGCGTAGTGTAAATAAATCCCCGGGGGATCATCGTCTTTGCCGCAACGCCGGCTTCTTCAATGAGCTCGCGGTAGGCTGTCTCTGCCGGTTTTTCCCCGTCTTCCATTGTCCCGGCCGGCGCTTCGTAAATATACTGGCCGACCGCGTACCGGTACTGGCGCAGGAGCTTGTAGCCGGTCGGTGTCACCGGCAGGATCGCGACCGCGTTTTTCGGGTGGACGATCACCTTGTCCTGCACGACACCATTGGGGAATTTCACCGGAGAGTTCTCGATCCAGAATTTCCTACCCCGAAAAATCTCCATCATTTCACCTCATAGGGGACAGGGTCTGTCATCCCGAGTGCAGCAAATGCCTCGCGCCGGAAATGACACGAGCCGCACGTCCCGCAGGCCCGGGTTTCGTTCTGGTAGCATGACCACGTGTGCTCGTACGGGACACAAAGATCGTTTCCCAGCCGCAGAATATCGGTCTTTGTCATGCTGATAAACGGTGTGAAAAGTTCGATATGCGTGGCCTCTTTTGTCCCAAGCTCCATCACGCGCCGGAAGGCGTCGATGAATGCGGGCCGGCAGTCGGGATACCCGGAATAGTCAAGTGCCTGCACGCCGATAAAGATCGCATCGGCCCCTTTTGCCTCGGCATAACTTGTCGCAATCGCGAGCAGGTTCGCGTTCCGGAACGGGACATAGGTGTTGGGGATATGCGTCCGGGCCGGGTTGAAACTGTCGACTGCGATTGTTTTGTCTGTCAGGCTGCTTGCCCCAAACTGCGAAAAGTACCGGAGATCGATTTCTGTGAAGTCCTGAGCCGAAAGGAGGGCGGCGATCTTTTTCGCGCAGGCCCGTTCCTTGTTCTCCGTACGCTGGCCGTAGTTCGCGTGCAGTGAGAGGATATCGTAGCCTTTGCTCTTTGCAAGGTACGCAAGGGTTGACGAATCCATGCCCCCGGACATCAGACAGACCGCTTTCAATTATTTCACCCCGAGGATCTTGTGCAGTTGGACCTGGAACCGGACCGGAAGGTTATGGTCCAGGATAAACCGGACGACCGGCTGGTAATCCGTACCGTAGACCGGGGAGAAGAAGACCTCGCCCGCGATCGCGTGGTGTTCGATGACCTCCTGCGCGTACCGGCAGTCCTCATCGTTCCCGACAACAAACTTCACGCTGTCTTCCGGCCGGATCTTCGCAAGCAGCGAAAGGTCGCTTTTCTCCCCGGATGACGGACACTTCACATCCATGCAGATATCAGCGTACGGCTGCACATCAGTAAAATCGATCGTACCATTTGTCTCAATGTCGACTGCCGTCCCGCGTTTGTGGAGGGACACAAGCAGGCCAAGGAGCGCATCCTTCTGGAGCAGCGGTTCGCCTCCCGTGATGCAGACCAAGCGTGGGTTCTCCCGCCAGACCCGTTCGAGAATTGCATCGCAGCCGGTCTCGACCCCGCCTTCTTTTGCGTACGCGGTGTCGCACCAGCGGCAGGCAAGGTTGCAGCCCGTAAGCCGGATAAAGAGGCAGGGGTTCCCCTGCCGGGTGCCTTCGCCTTGGAGACTCGTAAAAATTTCAGAAATCCTCATTCGATGATCTCGGCATAACAGTTCGGCGATTCCCAGACCCGAAGCCTCGTTACGTGCGCCGCGATGTGCTGCGCCTTACAGTACTCTTCAAGATCGTCCCGAAATATTCGTGCGAGCAGTTCGCTTGTCGGGTCGCCCGGGGTTGTGAGCACGTGCTGGAACTTTTCGATGGCAGGAACCATCGGGTCATCCTTATTGAGAATGATCTGGTGGTCGTACTTCGCGATGGTCTGTTTGATTACGTTATAATCGATCAGGATACCGGTCGTCGCATCGGGCTCGCCTTCGACCCAGACCTCGATCTTCCAGCGGTGGCCATGGAGGTTCGCGCACTTCCCCTGGTAATGGAGCAGCCGGTGACTTGCATCGATCTGGACTTCCTTATAGATCGCGACGGTCATTGCTTCTAACATTGGCTGGATGAAGATATAATATTACTACGATTGAGAGATAATAGTACAAGACAGGCAGGTGGGATGCCACAATTTATAAATCGGTTCCCCGCTTTAGTATATATCTCAGTGTGGGTTATCGATAACCACGAAAACAACTGAAATGAGGCTCTTTAATGGGACAGGGTAAATTTGCAGCCAGAAAACTGGTTCGGGACTCAAAAAAATTCCGGTGGAGCGACAAGAATTACGCACGCCGTGAACTTAACCTCGATGTGAAGTCGGATCCGCTCGAAGGCGCTCCACAGGCGAGAGGTATCGTACTCGAGAAAGTCGGTGTTGAGGCCAAGCAGCCCAACTCGGCGATCCGGAAATGCGTGCGTGTGCAGCTGATCAAGAACGGCCGGCAGGTCACCGCGTTTGCGGTCGGCGACGGTGCCATTAACTTTATTGATGAGCACGACGACGTCGAAATCGAAGGTATCGGCGGCCGTCTTGGCCGGTCCATGGGAGATATCCCCGGAGTCCGGTATGTCGTCACCCGCGTGAACAACGTCTGCCTGCATGAAATGGTCATCGGCAGGAAGGAGAAACCGCGCAGGTGATCGTGATGGCAGAATCAGAAGCAAAAGTAAAAGCAAAAGCAAAAACCGAAGTTGCAACCGAAGCGAAAATCGAAGTAAAAACTGAAGTAAAAACCGAAGCTGCAACTGAGACAAAGACTGTTGGAAAGAAACTGCTCTTCAACAAGTTGGATGTATCTGAAGTCAAGGTTACCGATCCGAGCCTTATCAGGTACGTAAATCTCACCCCCCAGATCATCCCCCACTCCTGCGGCAAGTTCTCGCGCCAGGAGTTCAATAAGGCCAATATGATGATCGTAGAAAGGCTGATCAACGGCCTGATGCAGACCGAGAATAACACCGGCAAAAAGGAGCTGGCAATAAGGATTGTGCGGGATGCATTCGAGCTCATCAACAAGAAGACGAAGAGAAACCCGATCGAAGTGCTTGTCGAGGCAATCGGGAACGCCGGTCCCCGGGAAGAGACCGTCCGCCTGAAATATGGTGGCATCAATGTCCCGAAATCCGTCGACACATCCCCGATGCGACGTGTCGATTCCGCCATCGGTTTCCTTGCAGAGGCTGTCTTAAAGTCCTCGCGCAAGAGCAAGAAGCCCGCGAGTGCGATCCTTGCTGATGAACTGATCGCCGCCTCAAAGGGTGACGCAAAGTGTTACTCGGTCGGGAAAAAGGAAGAAAAAGAGCGGATTGCAAAATCCGCCCGGTAAACATCTTTTTTTGAGGTTATTTTATGGCACGAGGCAAAAAATCGGTTGAGCGCGTAGTCGAGCTCATGAAGGACCCCAAGCACATCCGTAACATTGGTATCGTGGCACATATCGACCACGGCAAAACTACCCTGTCTGATAACCTGCTTGCGGGTGCCGGTATTATCTCTGAGGAGCTTGCGGGTAAGCAGCTTTTCATGGATTCGGATGAAGAAGAGCAGGCCCGTGGAATCACCATCGATGCGTCAAACGTCTCGATGGTCCACGAGTTTGAGGGCCAGGATTATCTGATCAACATGATCGATACGCCGGGCCACGTGGACTTTGGTGGCGACGTCACCCGTGCGATGCGTGCAGTGGATGGCGCTGTCGTGCTCGTCGATGCGGTCGAGGGTACGATGCCCCAGACCGAGACCGTGCTCCGGCAGGCATTAAAAGAACAGGTCCGCCCGGTCCTCTTCATCAATAAGGTCGACCGGCTGGTCAATGAGATCAAAGTTGACGAGACCGAGATGCAGATCCGGCTCGGGAAAGTCATCGACAAGGTCAACAAGCTCATCAAGGGCATAAATGAGGAGTCCTACAACAACGGCTGGAAACTCGATGCCTCGCAGGGCACGGTTGCCTTCGGGTCCGCGCTCTACAACTGGGCCGTCTCGGTGCCGTACATGAAAAAGGGTGGTGTCTCGTTCAAGGAAGTGTTCGAGAAGTGCCGGGCCGGCGACATGAAGTACCTCGCGAAGAAAAGCCCGCTCTACGAAGTCGTGCTCGACATGGTCGTGCACCACCTGCCAGACCCGCTTGTAGCACAGAAACGCCGTATCCCGGTAATCTGGCACGGCGACAAGGAATCCAAGGAAGGAAAGGCGATGGCCGGCTGCGATGCAACCGGCCCGGTCGGGCTGATGGTCACCGATATCTCGTTTGACCCTCACGCGGGCGAAGTCGCCACCGGCCGTCTCTTCTCCGGGAGCCTCAAAAGGGGCGACACCCTCTACGTCATGGGTTCTGCAAAGAAAGAGAACCGGCTCCAGCAGGTCAGTATCTTCATGGGCCCGAAGCGTGTAGAGGTCGAGGAGATTGTCGCAGGTAACATCGCGGCAGTCACCGGTATGAGAGATGCGATGGTAGGCTCCACGGTCACTAACCTCCAGGAGATGTTCCCGTTCGAGTCGCTCAAGCACTACTCTGAACCGGTTATGACCGTTGCGGTCGAAGCTAAGAACATGAAGGACCTGCCAAAACTCGTTGAAGTGCTCCGGCAGGTCGCTAAAGAGGACCCGACGCTTGGTGTCGCCATCAACGAAGAGACAGGAGAGCACCCGATCTCCGGTATGGGCGAGCTGCACCTTGAGATTGTCACGGGCCGTATCAAGCGTGACAAAGGTGTCGAGATCGTTACCTCCGAACCGATCGTGGTGTACCGTGAGACGGTTACAGGCAAGGTCGAGAATGTCGAAGGCAAGTCCCCGAACCGGCACAACCGGTTCTATTTCACCCTCGAAACCCTTCCCGACGAGATCGTCAACCTGATTAAAGCCGGCGATGTCTCAATGAACCAGCCGGCCTTAGAGCGCCGTGACGTGCTCCTGAATGCCGGCATGAATAAGGATGAGGCAAAGAACGTCAAGCATATCAAGGGCACGAACATGCTCGTCGATATGACGAAAGGTATCCAGTACCTCAACGAAACGATGGAACTCATTATCGAGGGTATCAACGAGGCACTTGCCGGCGGTCCGCTCGCGGACGAACCGGTCCAGAACCTCAAGATGACGCTTACCGATGTGAAGCTGCACGAAGATGCCATCCACCGTGGCCCGGCACAGGTCATCCCTGCGGTCCGTGGCGCGATCAAGGGCGGTATGCTCATTGCGGGCGACTCTCTGTTAGAGCCGGTCCAGAAGATCCAGATCACGGTCCCGCTCGACCAGATGGGCGCCGCGACCTCCCAGATCCAGGGACGGCGCGGACAGGTCTTTGACATGCAGAGCGAGGGCGACACGATCACGGTGGTCGGCAAGGCCCCGGTTGCCGAGCTCTTCGGGTTTGCCGGTGACATCCGGTCAGCAACCGAAGGCCGTGCGATGTGGAACACCGAGTTCTCGGGATTCGAGCTGGTCCCCAACAACATGGTAAAAGACGTCGTCGTTGCCATCCGCAAGCGCAAGGGCTTAAAAGAACAGATGCCCACTCCGGCGGACTACCTGTCCGTTGTATAAATTTTTAATTTTTTTACCCGGTCCCTTTTTTTAATAGTTTCTGAAATTCTTAAAATTGATTTGCTGGTCCCTGCCGGATTTTTTACGGATGAACCCGGTCCAGATCGGATTTCATAATCGCATGGCTTCCTGTATCACGGTCTGGAGGAAATTTAGATGGATCCCGTTTACTGATAGATTATCAACATCCCGCCCGGGCAGCCCTGATGAGTTCCCGCCGGAATGCGTCGGGGATGAGAAGTGACGTATCTTTGAGGGAAAATCACTATTTTTTTATACCCCGACACCAGAGACCCAATAATGTCTCTATCCGAACGCCAGGTGTACATTTTTCTAATTCCTCTTCTCGTTGGAATTCTGGTTCTGGTATCCGGATGCCTTTTTGAACAATCCTCTCCTGGGGTACCCCCGCAATCGCCCCCAGAAAACCTGACCTACTATACCGAACAACTACCCCCCTACAACTACCAGGAAAACGGTACTCTGAAAGGTTTTTCCGTTGATCTTCTCGAAGCGATCACCGCAAAAATGGGAACGAAGGTGACCCGGGAGAATGTGCACCTCGTCTCATGGACCGAAGGATATCAGACCGTGCTTACCCGGAATAATACCGTGCTCTTTACCACCGTGAGACTTCCCGAACGGGAGCAGTCCTTCAAATGGGCAGGGCCTATCTATACTTATACAAATGTCCTCTTTGCCCGGCCGGATCGGGGGATCGTTATCACAGGCCCGGAAAGCCTGAAAGGATACCGGATCGGGGTAATTGCCGATGATGTCGCGATCCAGCAGCTGTACGATGCCGGTGTGAATAAGAGCCAGCTCGTGCCCGAGACAAACGTATCTGTGATTATCGCAAAACTCAATAGCGGCGAGATCGACCTGTGGGCATACCCACAATCCCCGGGCCGTTACTTCACCGGGCAGGTCACCGGGAACTATTACTCTTTTAAAATCGTCTATACGTTACCGGGTCTGGAGGGATACTATGCTTTCAACAAAAATGTTCCGGATTCGACGGTGCAGTCCTTCCAGCACGCATTAGATACCCTCAAAAATGAGAAATATGCAGGCAGGACTACAACATACGAAAAAATCCTCGGCCAGTACCTGCCATCAATCGGCCTTGCACATCTCCAGTACCTGACCGAAGAATGGGCTCCCTTCAACTACCAGGAGGGCGGGGTCCCTTCCGGTATCTCTGTCGAGATCCTCGATGCGATCTTCCACAACCTCGGGGTGAACCGCACCCGGGCGGATGTCCATATCGTCCCCCTGTCGGAAGGTTTCCGCCAGGCACAGGGTAACACCGGCACTGTCCTCTTCTCCATCGTTCGCACGCCGGAACGCGAGCCGCTCTACAAGTGGGCAGGACCGCTCACCAGGGCCGGCTTTGTGGTCTTTGCGCCTGTGAGCAGGAACATCACGATAACGTCACCGGAGGATCTGAACCGGTACCGGATCGGCGTGGTTAAAGACTCTGTCGAAAATACACTCCTCACCGGCCATGGCGTGAATTCATCGAACATAGTCCCCGGACAAACCCCCGGCGATCTCATCAGGATGCTGGAAGGGGGTGAGATCGATCTCTGGGCTACCGGCGATGTAACCGGGCGATATGAGATGAAGGCGTCCGGGGCGGATCCCGCCACCTTCGAGATTGTGTATACCTTAGGCGAGAACGACTTTTATTATATCTTCAGTAAAGATGTCCCCGACACGCTGGTCAACGCTTTTTCACAATCTCTTGTGACGGTGAGGAACCAGAAGGATGCACAAGGGGTCAGCGAATACGAGCGGATTATCTACCGGAATATCGGAGTCGGCTGCACCCGGCAGACGTATACTGATGAATCTGTGGTCGCACTCGTTAACACGACTGCTCAGGCAATCGAGAAGAATGCACCCGATACATTCCGGCGCATCAACGCAGGGGAAACCCCGTACCGTGACTCACAGAACCCGGCCCTCTATGCATTTGTGTATGATATGAACCTGACCATGGTCGCTCATGCGGACAATATACTCCTTGTCGGGGTCAATTTCAAGGGTAAGACTGATGTTACCGGCAAACCGTTCCGTGACGAAATTTTGGCTGGAGCACAAAAGAACGGGACCGGCTGGGTGGAGTATGTCTATGTCAACCCGGTCCAGACGAACCTGTACTACAAGACCACATACTACCGGTTAACAAAAGGAAGCGACGGGAACTCCTATGTTGTAGCCAGCGGCAATTTCAAGGGCTGTAAAACATGACCGGGGCTTGATGAAGCCCCCGGTCTTTGCGGATTATAACTTCGACGGGATAGTCGACAAAACGGTAAAATTCGGCACGAATGGCGACACACCCGTAGTACCGGCAACAGGAAACTGGGCGTAAAGGTACCGGTTAAAACAGTTCTTTTTATCCCAAAAAACCAGGGAGACGTATCCGTGGATTTTTAAACCCGGGGTCCCCTGGATTTTAACGCTTTTCCATTTCATGGGAACGCAAATCCTCGTTTAAAACTCCGGCCTTTTTGCCGTTCTGGCCTTTATAATTGTACTAACCCGGCGGTTCGATCATTTAACCCGAAGTATCTGGGGAATATACACGCCAATGCGAGTAACATAACGACTGGTAAAAATGTAATGCATGGAGTACATATATGTCCCAACTCGTTATAGAAACAGAAACGATCAAAAAAGCAGGTCTCTATTTATTTGCTATTCTGGGCATTGTGATCATTGGATGCCTGATCGGGATGAGCCTCGTGGACCATTATATCCTGCAGAAGGCACAACAGTCAAGTGTTCCTGCCGTTACAGCAGTCACGGCTCCCGCACCAACGGTTGTACCAACAGTGGTACCAACACAGTCATATCCCTCCGTAATAACATACACCGTCCTTAGCATGACAACGAGTACAGGGCATTACCAGATCCTTACTACCGCCGGGAATATCCTCTACTGCACCAATTATTATGATTGGTACTCACAGCAAACACAGGACACCTACACAGCAACCGTAACCGGTACAGATGGATCAGCATACCTGATTGCAAATCCGATATTGATTGCCCAGCACTACAATCACATTGTGTATTTTCCAGAAGAACCACGCTATTACGAATATAATGGGCGCTACTGGCAGTGTGACAGAACCTCGTGCGATCCGATTCAGTACAAACAAGTTAGTGGGGAACGTGTGATACATGGGCAACCGCCCTTTCCCTACCTGTATTGGGACTAATCTGAAAATAGCGCATACAGTAATGGGAATCCTTGGGCAAGGTGGATGATTAGATAAAAACAATCCCCCGTATTTTATCGTCATATCCGGTAACATCATCCTACATTCCGGGCAGTACTGCGGTGGATCGTGAGGGTCATGTCCGCATGTCCTGCAGGCCGGCACCTGACCACGGCAAACGTCCCGTCAAGCACGGCGGCCTTACCACTTATCACCCCAAAAACTCCAAAATAATCCCGTTCAGCCTGCTGTTTTCATTCGGGATCCTCAGGTGACCCGAACCAAATCCGGGCTCAATTTGAGCCCCGATCACCTCCCGCCCGCCTTGAAAGAAACCCGTATCGGGCTCCGTTTAAAAATACCCTCAAATTGGGCTTATTTTGAGAAACGGACAAATTAAAATGGACCCGACAATGGGGTTATTTTGGCAGATCTCATGTCAGACTACCATTTACACGTCCGGAAAAAAGAGGGCGCCAGAACGCGAATACGGGGCTGTGAAGGGCAGTATATGGGGCTCAATCTGGGCTTTGTTTTGGGAATAAAGTGAATATATGGCGTATTTTCCACGGGAACCAAAAAGGAGGGATATTACGGGGTTTTATGATGGGAACCCGAACATTGGAATGGGAAAAAGACCCATGACCATTTCATCAATCAGTTAAAAAATTCATCCATCGTATCTTTCCCGGATAAGAAACCATCCGGATTACCAAACACGGAAGATCCCAAAAAAAGAGTGGAGGCTTCACATGACACCCGATGACAGGAACGGAGATCCCGATACCGCCATTGCAGTCGATCTTGGGGCGACCAACCTCCGGGTCGGGCTCGTCACGAGGACCGGGCGCATCGAACGGATGAATGTAGCCGCGATTCCAAAAGACCTGCCGGATGCAGAAATTATAAGCGATCTCATCATCCGGACCATTCATTCATTGGTACCAGACCCGGAGATCGAGACTTTGGCTGGCATCGGTATCGGAGCAGCGGGGCCGGTTGACCGCACACACACGGCGATCGTGCATCCCCCGAATATTCCCCTTGACCAAATCCCGCTTTCAGGCCCGCTCAGCGCGGAATTTGACCTTCCGGTGAGACTGGTCAACGACTGCTGTGCCGGTCTGTTAGGAGAGGCATATTTTGGCGAAGGAAAGACCTGTAAGAATTTTGTTTATGTAACCATCTCAACCGGTATCGGGGCGGGGATACTTGCAAATGGGACTATCGTTTCAGGCCGGGCCGGAAACGCCGGGGAAGTGGGTCACCTGTTCGTGGACAGCGATTATAACCTGACCTGCGGGTGTGGCGGAAAAGGGCACTGGGAAGGATATGCATCCGGCCGGTTCCTGCCCCGGTTCTACCATGAGTGGCAGCAGAAAGCAGGCATCGTATCCGGAAACCAGCCGATACTCACGGCCCGGGATGTGTTTAACGCCATTCGGGAACAACCGGGTTCTGGCGAGAGCGATTTTATTTTGGAGCTCGGGAGAATTAATGCCCGGGGGATCTCAGATCTCATTGTTGCCTACGACCCGGATATTATCGTCCTTGATGGTTCGGTTATCTTAAACAACCAGGACCTGATCATACCTCCAATTGAACAGTACGCCGATCGGTACCTGCCGATGCCTCGGTTGACGGTGAGCAGTCTTTCAGGTTTTGCACCGCTTCTTGGTGCGTCGGTGATAGCCCACGGGTATGATACACCGTTTGGATCAGTAGGATAAGGAGATTTTTGTCGGCCGGTGCCGGGGGAGCAGGACTCTGGTTCATGCACCGTAAAGAGAGTATCTCCGGAAAAGAGGGCGACGGGTGTTTCCCCCGGGACGTATCGGTTGCCAGGTAACAGATATATTCGGGTATATGCCCGCCCACCACCCGGCCGCGAAAGGAGATGTGGCTTTCGGGGGTACCCCATGGCACGTGAGGTACCCCCTCATGGGGTATGGCGTGGAAGAGAGTACACCCCCGGGCAGGGTACCTCCTCTTTTTTTCGGAACATCAATCTGTAAATCACGACGAAATTCCCGGAGAAACCGGGCCAAGCGTTTTTAAAAACGGGGAGGTACCCCCCGTGGGGGTACCTGGCTGTACAGGGGATACCCCCAAGTGGGGTGGGTGGCACTGAGGGATGGATGGGACCGGGTAACCTTCGCAATGTAACTCATGCCCCCTCCTGTCATTACCTGCGAATGTATCCCTGCCATCAATGCCCGAGATGAATCAACTCCACCCTGTGAGAATGATTCGTTTTCTGTTTCGGCTGCAATCGAATTGTTGGTAAAATCTGGCTATTTAGGTTATTGATGGAGATGATCACACCGATAAAAAAGTTTTTGGGGCTTGAAGATCCCGTTCCGATTTTCATAGGAAAGATAAGAGGTCTTCCGGCTCATACCCAGTGTCCCATGACCGGCGTGTCCCCTTTAGTGCCGAAGTCAACCTGTTTGTCGACCGTTCCATTGAAGGTGTAAGACAAATACCAGAAGCCGGTTGATGACCGGAATACACCGATTTCGGTGTGCCCGGCATTATTCCAGTCCCCAACGACCGGAATGTCGCCACTCTTGCCGAAGTCAACCTGTTTGTCGACCTTTCCGTCTAAATTATAATCCAGGTACCATGTCCCTGTCGATGGACGGAATACGCCGATCTCAGTATGCCCGGCATTATTCCAGTCCCCAACGACCGGAATGTCGCCACTCTTGCCGAAGTCAACCTGTTTGTCGACCTTTCCGTCTAAATTATAATCCAGGTACCATGTCCCCGTCGATGGACGGAATACGCCGATCTCAGTATGCCCGGCATTATTCCAGTCCCCAACGACCGGAATGTCGCCACTCTTGCCGAAGTGCGCCTGTTTGTCGGAGGTTTCATCGAAGTTATAATCCAGGTACCATGTCCCCGTCGAGTTCCGGAACACGCCGATCTCAGTATGCCCGGCATTATTCCAGTCACCAACGACAGGTGTGTCGCCACTCTTGCCGAAGTGCGCCTGTTTGTCGACCGTTCCATTGAAGGTGTAAGCAAGATACCAGGAGCCGGTTGATGGCCGGAACACGCCGATCTCAGTGTGTCCGGCATTATTCCAGTCCCCGACTACTGCCATATCGCTGTTCGTACCGAACTTTACCGTTTTGTCAGCTGTTTTATCGAAGTTGTAATCCAGGTACCAGGTGCCCGTCGAGTTCCGGAACACACCGATGTTCGCCCCCGACCCGCTTCCGCTCACCGCGATATATCCCCTCTTTTGCATACAGTCGTACCCACCAGCATTGAATGCCTGCAATGCGACTGAATAGGTTCCCGCAGTTGTATAGATGTGCGACGGGTTCTTGAGGGATGATCCTGCGGGCTGGAGCCGCCACGTGTCGTTCAATGA
>Ga0172381_10000104_pt1 | contig 93246 bp, 106 predicted proteins | sample Leawel6488metaG_FD_119754 | JGI IMG/M metagenome (GOLD analysis project Ga0172381, IMG submission 119754) | Leachate microbial communities from a municipal landfill in Southern Ontario, Canada - Leachate well 64-88 metaG | ecosystem: Engineered > Solid waste > Landfill > Unclassified | place...
CGCGGCGCGCCAGCGCCGCGCGCCGCCGCTAGGAGCTGTTTTTCATGCAAAAAATAAGAGAGAATGGGGCGCTTTCATCCAACGCCTGAAGGCATTGGGTTTCCCGCGCCCCCGTCAACTAAGGGGGACGGCAAAAACCACGAGGTTTTTGACGCGAAGTCGTCGGCGAGCCGACGACAACGCAGCCCCCCTTGGGCTGTCAATTGAGTTCTGAGCAACAATCATTATCCCTTAAAAACAGCCTTGTCTGCCGCGCCTTATGCTTTATTTGTCAGAAAAATTTGCGCTCGTGAATGGGCTTGTGGCGCTGCGAGAAAGCAATGCCTGCTTCGGCGAACACGGGCGCGGGGCGGCGGGTTTCCCCCAGATGCCCGTTCCTGCCGGAAAGCATCCTGCCGGAGAACCCAAGGTCGCCGCGCGTCTGAGCGCTGCGGGAAAGGGAATTCACCATTTTCTCCATTAACTGGGAGATTTTCAATTTTGGAAGGCTGACCCAGCCCAATGCGCTCATGCCTGCACCGGAAATGGGTGCAAAAACAGCCTTTATAAAAGTAACCCGGGTTTTTACGGCAAACAGCGAACTATGCAAAGGAAACATCTTGTTCCATATAAAACATACTGTTATATAGCCTTGCGCGGCGCAAGGTGGCAGGGGGCGCCGCAAACTCTTTTAAGCAGGGGGTGAGCAGGAATGCCAGCTGAAAATTGTTCTATTGAAACAGGTGAAACGATGGCAAACAAACTGTGGGGCGGGCGCTTTGACAAGACGGCTGCGGAGGAGATGTACTCTTTCCTGTCGTCAGAAAACGTCGCGCTCGACAACGCACTCGTAAAATACGACATCGAGGGCAGCCTTGCCCATGTTTGCATGCTTGCAAAGCAGGGCATAATCACGAAGGAGGAGGCCGGGAAAATCCTTTCCGCGCTTGAGGGCGTGCAGAAAAAAGCGGATGCCGGGAAGTTTTCGCTCGACCCTAAGCTTGAGGACGTGCATACCAACGTGGAGGCGGCAGTGACCGCCATCACGCCGGACGGGAAGAAGATGCACACCGCGCGCTCGCGGAACGACCAGGTAAGCCTTGACACGCGCATGTACATGCGGACGGCGATAAACGAGGTGAGCGCGGAGCTGCTTGGCCTTCAGCATGCCCTTGCTGGGCTTTCGAAAAACGACTGCATTTTTCCGACGTACACGCACACGCAGGTGGCGCAGCCCGCCTCGCTTTCCTTCTGGTGCCACGCGCACCATTGCGAGATTGAGCGGGACCTGGAGCGCCTGTCGCAGCTTTATGCGCGGGTGAACCTGTGCCCGCTTGGCTCGGGCGCGGTGGCAGGCACCACGTGGAACATTGACCGGGAATTCACGAGCAGGCTCCTGGGCTTTTCCGCCCCCACGGCAAACCCCATGGACAGCGTGGGCAGCCGGGGGGAGCTTGAGGCAGAGATGCTTTCGCACCTTTACCTTGCGATGGCACACGCGAGCAAAATCTCGGCGGACGTGATACTGCTTGCGAACAAGCGCCTCATCATCCTCCCTGACGAGTACTCCACGGGTTCGTCCATGATGCCGCAGAAAAAGAACCCTGACCCGTTCGAGCTTGCGCGGGGGAAGGCGAGCAGGATGCTTGGCCTGTACGTCCATGCCGCCGGGCTCCTGAAGAGCGTGCCGTCAGGCTACAACCTGGATTCGCAGGAGAGCAAATACGCGCTCATGGCGGGCGTGGAAACTGCAAAGCAGACATTCTCCATCCTCTCGCACGCGCTTCCCCTGCTGAAGTTCGACAAGGAGGAAATCGCTCTGGAGCTGGAGAAAGGCTATGCGTGCGCAACCGAGCTTGCGGACCTTCTTGCGAAAAAGGGCGTGCCGTTCCGCTCAGCGCACGGCGTGGCAGGGGGCATTGTGAAGGAGTGCATTGCAAAAAAGAAATTCCTTTCCTCGCTTTCCGCATCGGAAGTGTCGGCGGCGGCAGGGGTGAAGATAACCGATGCAGAACTGAAGGCAGCTGTGTCAATTGACAAGGTGGCGCGGTTTGCGGCTGCCTGCAAGTTCCCCGCAGCGTCGGCGCACGCAAAGGCGCTTGAGGCGCGCAAGAAATCGCTTGAGGCGGCGCACGCGCTGCTCGCTAAGGAAGTTGCGGGAATAATCAAGTAGGCGGCAGCCCAGGCGCAGATAATAAGCAGGGCGAAACTACATGTCGGGCGTGGGCAGCTGGATGGCCGCGAGGAATGCGCGCGCCTGATTCTCTTTCGATGTGAAAGGGTATGCTATCTGGATGGCGTCCCAGCCATTGGGCGACATTTCCCAAGAGGCGATGCCGCTGAGGTTGGACTTGAGCGCGCTGAATTCCGCCCGAGTGTTCTCGGTCACCCCGCGCGATGACGGGACGTTGGGCACCTGCTTCATCATTGGCATGGCAGGATATTTTTCTGCTAAACTTATAAGCCTTGCCGCGTTTATCCATTTATGACGGACGAACTTGAGGACCACATGGTGGCGAAGGCAGAGGAGCTTACCGAGCAGAAAAAAGGCCCGGAAGCTGTTGCGGAGGCCACCGAGCTTGCCGAGCTTGACCCCAAGGACGCCATTGTCTGGTTCGTGAAAGGGAAGGCGCATTACATTGACGGCCAGTTTGACGAGTCGCTCGCGTGCTTCTCGAAAGCCGCGGAAATAGACCGCGAGAATGCGCAGGTCTGGCACATGATGGGATATGCGCTGATTTCGCTCGACAGGGTTGCCGAGGCGGAGCAGGCGCTGGAGTATGTGAAGGCTGTGCAGCCGGAGAATGCAGAGGCAACGTGCGCGCTCGGCATCTGCCAGGCAATGGCGGGGAAGCAGAAGGAGGCGCGCGGGAATTTCGAGCTTGCGCTTGCCATGAACAAGCCGCTCGCGATTGCGATGATGGAGCACTTCAACGAGAAGTTCGTGTCAATCTCCCGGGAAACCGCGCCGGGCACGAAGGCGATGATTGAGCGCACGCTTGAGACAGTGAAGCTCATCAGGTAGTCTTGTTTTTCATGCTAAAATCCGAAGAACTTAGCCGCGGCAAGGAGAACTATTATCGCGCCCACCAACCCTTCGCCCGCAATCACTCCGCCCGCCGCCAGCCTCCATTTTTCCGTCTGCTTTGCGCGGTCGGCTGCAAAGCGCGCGATGCCGCCGATGACCATCAGCAGGGAGAGCATGAATGGGACGTACAGGCCTATGCCGAACGCTATTGCCACGGCGCCAAGCCCCATTTTCCATGAGAGGATGGTGAAGACAAATCCGATTGCGGCGCCTGCGAGCAACGCCGTGGAAATGTCGCCTGACTGCACTATCTGCTTCACGGCTATTGCCTGCGGCGCCGGGAACTCGGAAGTGCCAAAGCCCACGGATGCGAAGGAAAGCATGAGCACGCCCATCACAAGGGAGGCCGTGATTACCCCCGCGGCCTCTGCGAAAAGCTGGTGCTCGGGCGGCGTGCCAAGCAGGAAGCCGGTCTTGAAGTCCTGCATGGCGTCCCCGGCAATGCCTGCCGCGATGCAGACGACGGCTGCGACAAGCACGAGCTGCGTGACGCCGAATCCGAAGAGGAATTTTGCGGCGATGAGCGCGATGAGGGCGAATATCTCCATGGGGTCAACGTTCATTTCCCCCGTGATGCGCGCGCCGATGAATGCCATGAGGAATGCGCCGACGATTGCGATAAGGGCAAGCGGCAATGAAAGATTGAATGCATAGACCAGCACAAGGCACAGGAGGAGGATTGCAATCCCGCCCCACTTGCCCATTTTTGCCTTTTGGTAGTATTGCGCGACTTTCAGGAAGACGGGGATGCCCGCCACGATGAAGTAGGCGATTGCCGCGCCAATCACTATGCCCACGCCCAATGGCTGCGCCAATCCTGCGCCGAAGTACGGCGCCACGAAGAAAAGGGTGGCGAGCGAGCCTATGAACCAGGCAAGCGTGAAGCGCACGCCTATGAGGAAGCCGCCTGCAATTGAGATGAGCGAGAGCGGGAGCAGCAACACCGTGTTGGCGGCTGCGAAAACCGCGCCAACCCCGAACGAGCCAATCAGCACCTTGCTTTGCTTGCCGCCTTTGTCGCCTGCGGAAATTATTGCCGCCGCGGCAGCGCCGTCCGCATAGGGGAGCTTTTCCTCCACCACCATCCGCTGGCGCAATGGATAGACGAAGAGAAGCCCGAGCAGGCCGCCCGTGAGGGAAACGAGAAGTATGTCGGTTGCGCTCACTTCGAGGCCGAGCATGAAAAGCGCCGGGATTGTGAAGATTACTCCCGCCGCGAGCAGGCCGCCCGTTGATGCTGCCGTCTGCATCACGTTTGCCTCGTTCTTGTCGCGCCCTCCAAGCGCGCGCATGAGCGCGAGCGAGACCACGGCGGTTGTCACCATCGGCCAGTACACGCCGCCCACCTTCAGGCCGGCATAGGATGAGTAGAGCGCGACTAACACCGAGAGAAGCGCGCCCAGGATAATCGCGCGCCATGGGAAGGCGGGTTTTTGCATGGAGCGCAGTTTGCCCATTGCCTTATATATACCTTTTCACAGGAAAAACGTCAGCCGTCTAACATTTTTTAGTCGTGCTATTCGTGCCGCCAGGTTGGCAGTTGGATTCGCGCTGAGGCGTGAATGCCTGCCAACTTCGGAAAAAAGCCGCCGAGTTGGCAGAGAGGCTATGCACCCGCCTGCAGCCCATAGCCCCTTTTCTCCCCTCTTTTTGCTTTCGGGCAAAAAGGGGCGCCTTTTTCGCTTCGGCGAAAAAGTGCGTCGAAGAAAAGGGACGAGGGTTCCACCCCCAAAAGAAGGATTTGCGGGATGGAATGAATGGGCAGCCAGCGGGTTAGGGGGGTTCGATTCCCTCACTCGGCTTCTGCGGAAGCTTCGTTCGATTTTGCCGCTTCGCGGCAAAAACTGTCGCAAACCTTCGGTTTGCTCCATCCCTCACTCGCCCCTAATTTTTCCCGCGCGTTGCCGGCAATTTTGCCTCAAAATCGGTGCCCTCCGTGAGGGTGATGGGCGCGGCGGCTTTCTGCTCCGCAAGGCGCTTCATCGAAGAGTAGTATTCGTCCTGGTTGTACTGGTAGATTGCGACGCGGCGGCGGTGCAGGTCGCGGTTGTCGCGCGTCGTCTTGGCAAGGAGCGCGTAAATCCACCTGCGCTCGCCCTTGTCCTCGAACACCTCGAACGCCACTTCCCCAAAGCCCAGCCGCGCGGATTTTTCCTCCGTGTATTTCTTTATGTGCGCGAGGTGCTCCCCCACGGCTTTTTTCGCAAGGGCAAGCGAGGAGAACACTCCGCATAGCTCCTCGAAGTCGTACACAAGGTAGATTTTTGTTGCCATGAAGATGCCTGGTCGCGGGCTCAGCCGATTCCCATGATGCCGAATATGAGCATCATTATCCCGAAGATGAATGCAAGCGATGCCACGTTTATCCTGTGCGCAAGCTTCAGGAGCACGCCTATCGTGGCGTAGCCGAATACGAAGCTGGAGGCGGAAAGCATGAGCCCGTCGGCAAGAGGCAATGGCGCCACGGTGTTGCCCAGGAGCATCTGCGCGCCCCACACCACCATCTCGGCGATGAGAACCGTCGGGATGGAAAGCAGGAAGCTCAGGCGGAATGCGCTTTCGGAATCAAAGCCGCGCCAGATGAGCCCGGTGGTGGTGCAGCCTGCGCGCGACACGCCCGGTATGGTGGAAAGCCCCTGCAGCGCGCCAGTCAGCACGCCGTCCTTCCAGGAAGCCGAGCCGGCGGTGCGCCACCTGTCCTTCTTGTGCGTGGTGAGCATGAAGCCCGTGAGTATGAGGCCGGCGCCCATGAGCGAGAACAGGAGGCTCATGGAAAGGCTGGGCAGCAGGAATTTTTCGATGAGGAGGATGGGCACGCCGACTATGCCTGTGAAAAGTATGGCGACTGCCAGGAAGCCGACCTTGCCATTCTTGTGCCGCTCGATGTCAAGCGGCGCGGAAAGGAATTCGCGCGCTATGCCGAAGATTTCCTTGCGGAAGTAAATCGCAGCCGCGCAAAGCGTGCCGATGTGCAGGAAGAGGAGCACGGGCACCACGTTTTCCAGGCTTCCGTTGAAAACGCTTGTGTAAACAAGGGTGTCCATTGACTTTGAGGAAAGCGGCAGCCACTCGGTTACCGCCTGAACTATGCCAAGGATTATTGCCTGCAATATGTCCATCAAACCAGCGCGGGAGTAGAGGCGCAATAAATTAATAACCTATTGCACATCAAAGCATGCGCATACAACGAGGGAAACAATGGCGATTTGCGAACGGTTCGGGAAAGAGGTGGAGGAAAAGTGGCAGAAGTGGTGGGAGGAGAACCGCACTTACCAGTACGATGAGAACGACAGCTCGCGCCTAATCTACTCCATTGACACCCCGCCGCCATTCACGTCGGGCGACCTCCACATGGGGCACGTGCTTTCCTATGCATACTTTGATTTCGTGGCGCGCTACAAGAGGATGCGCGGCTTCAACGTGTATTACCCCCAGGGATGGGACTGCCAGGGGTTCCCGACTGAAGTGAAAGTGGAGCAGAAGTTCGGGAGGCTGCCCCGCGACGAGTTCCGGAAGCGGTGCGTGGAGTGGACCGGCGAGTGCATCGACAGGATGCGCGCGCAGATGAAGTCCGTAGGATTTTCCGCTGACTGGAGATACGAGTATCGGACAATGGACCCGGAATACCACAGGCGCGTGCAATACTCGCTCCTGAAGATGCACGAGAAGGGGCTGATTTACCGCTCCGAGCACCCGGTGTTCTGGTGCACGTCCTGCTGCTCGGCGCTTGCCAAGACCGACACGGACGAAGTGCAGAGGGACACCGAGCTCCATTACATCAATTTCGACCTTGCGGGAAAGCCGCTGCAGATTGCCACCTCGCGCCCCGAGCTGATGCATGCCTGCGTGGCAGTGCTTTACAACCCGAAAGACGCGAGGTACAGTTCGCTTGCTGCGAAAACAATCACCACCGCGATTGGGAAGGAGGTGCCTTTCCTGCCCGACCCGGACGTTGACAAGGAATTCGGCTCGGGAGTGGTGATGGTGTGCACGTTCGGGGACAAGCAGGACATTGTCTGGATGCACCGCCACAAGCTGCCGCTCGTGAAAGCCATGAACGACGTGGGAAAGCTGATGAATGCCGGGGAGTTTGACGGCTTGAAAGCGGCAGAGGCGAAAAAGAAGATGCTCGAGAAGTTCAAGTCGGAGGGCAGGCTTGTGAAAAGCGAGAAGCTTTCGCAGGTGGTGAAGGTGCACGACAGGTGCAAGAAGCCGATTGAGCTGATGCTTTCCATGCAGTGGTTTGCCAAAATCACCGAGAAGTCCGACGAGATAATCGCGAACGCGCAGAAGATAAGGTGGGTGCCCGAGTTCGGGATACAGTACCTCATTGACTGGGCGAAGTTCGTGGAATGGGACTGGGTGATTTCGCGCCAGAGGGTGTTCGGCACCCCGCTCCCGTTCTGGATAGACAGGAAGACGGGCAGGTCTTACCCCGCGCTGGAGAGCGAATTGCCGTTCGACCCCATCGTGCGCCCCAAGAAAACCGGGAAGGATGGCGAGGAGCTGGAAGCGGAAACGTCCACCTGCGACTGCTGGGTGGACTCGTCAATTTCCCCGCTTGCGATTGCGAAGTGGCCGGACAACAAGGAATTCTTTGCGCGCACCTACCCCGCATCGCTGCGCCCGCAGGGCGTGGAGATTGTGAGGACTTGGGCGTTCTACACCATATACAGGTGCGCGGAGCTTACGGGCAAGCCTCCCTTCAAGGAAATACTCCTGAACGGGAACGTGCTGGCGCCGGACGGCAAGAAGATGTCAAAGTCGCTGGGCAACATCATCGCCCCGGACAAGCTCATCACCGATTACTCCGCGGACGCGGTGAGGCAGTGGGCCGCGCTTTCCGGCGCAATGGCAAAGGACAGGCCGTTCTCATACCAGGACATGCAGTACTCGAAGAGCTTCCTCACGAAAATGCTCAACGCGGCAAAGCTTGTGGAAAAGTCGTGCGCGGGCTTTGACGGCAAGGCGCCGGACAGGAAGCACCTCAGGGTGGCGGACAGGTGGATACTTTCGCGATTGCAGAAGGTGAAGAAGGAAGTTGCCGCTGACTTCGAGGGGTTCCAGTTCCACCATGCCACGAAGACGGTGCAGGAGTTCTTCTGGCACGAGTTCTGCGACTATTACCTGGAGTACACCAAGCACCGGCTTTACACCCCGGAGATTTACGGCGAGGACAGCAAGCGCGCGGCGCAATGGGTGCTGCGGACAGTGCTCCTCGAGTGCTGCCAGATACTTGCGCCGGTCACCCCGCACATGAGCGAGGAGATTTGGCAGTCTTTCACCCCCGGGAAGAGCGTGCACCTGTCGGCATGGCCCGCGGGCGATGAAACGCTGCTGTCGGACGGCGCTGAAAAGCAGTGCGCGTTCCTGAACGGGATTGCGACGCTCGCGCGCCAGTCCAAGGCGGAGAGGAAGCTGCCGCTCAATGCCGAGATTGCATCCGCGGACATTTCGTGCGGGTTTGACATTTCAGGGATTGAAGAGGAGATACGCGCGACGGCAAGGGTAAAGGTTATTAACTTCGCGCCGGGAGAGGAGAGCGTCAAGTTTTCAATGTAAGCGGAGTGGTTGTGTGGTTGCGAAAAAGAAGCCCAAGCGTGCTGCGAAGCCAAAGTACGCAGCCAAAGCGATTCCATCCGCAGCAAGGCAGCCATCAAAAAAGCCCATGACGCTGTATTACCCGAAGCCGGACGACATGGACGGAAGGGTGAGGGTGGAGCCGCCGAAAATCCCGCCGCATTCCGAGCCGCTGGACATCGCGCCAACGCGCGGGATGAAAGCGATTGAGGGGAAGAAAAAGGCGCTCCCATACGCGGCCACCGCAGTGGGCGGCGCGCTTGTGCTTTCAGGCTCGCTCGCGTGCTTTTTCTATTTCGTGATAAGCCTTGACGCCGTGTTTTCGCTCATGCTCGCGCTCCCGTTCTTCATCGGGCTCTCCATCCTTTTCTACAATTTCCTGGAGCTGTCCGAAAGGGCATCGCAGTGAGCGCACAGAAAAATAATTTTCCAGCTAGCGCAGCATTCAAGGAGGTGAACACCAGGCGCCATATACCTTTATAAACTTATATTTACATAGTTAACCACAGGTGATATTATAAGCAATATATTTGTTACCCCAGTGTACACCGATGTTAGGAACCGCACGCCACAAGATAAGCTCAAATTGAAGAAAACCGCATTTGAGAGGTATCTTGGCAAGTCCGAGCAATACAGCGTAGGCTTTCTGCCTCCCCTTGCAAAGGCAGGCTATGCCCAAGCTGAGAGGGGCATCAATTCGTATAGACAATATCGCAAACACGATTCAAAGGAACTGGTTCAAGAGCCCGACACGTTCTGGCACATAGACGAATCGATTGCAAAGAGCCTCAATTTGGGGTGGATGAACTTCTATAGCGACAGCGGGGTGAACACGAATGATATGGAAATGTGGAAAGAACAGAAAAAGAGATTTGATGCCGCACCGGCAAACGTGCACAGAAAGCTGATCAAGCAGGCGATAATAAACACGCTGGCCTCCAAATGCGGCGAGAGTTTCTCCACAAACTTTGATCTGCACGAGTACATCTCGGAAAAAGGGGCGATATTCGCCGTGTCAGGAATTATGTACACTTTTAGCGGGAACTATTTTGACAGCGAAAGCGGCGGAATGCCCGGTTTTGGAAACAAGAATAGCTATGCCCTGATAATCTCGACTTCTAAGACGACAGACAATGATGCAACTGCAGCCGCGAATTTCATAAACAGACTTGGCGGGAATGCTTTCATCAGTCTGATTGAACAGAACCCACAGAAGAATCCAGGTATGCATGCAAAGGAAAAAATAGCTGGACTCTCATTTGACTTGGCAGATGCAACGGGCAAACTTTCCGAGGCGACCAAAACAATCGGCTTGCTTGAAGAAACAGTCGGCTTGCTTGAAGAAAGATTGCAAACTAGGGAGAATGAAGCAAAAAATATCGCGGAACAGGTAAAGCGGCTTACTGATAAGGCAAAAGCAAATGAGCAGACAATTATTCGCCTGCAAATTAATGCAGCAGCGCAAGACAAAGCACTCGACGAAGTATGCGACGCCCGAGACGGCTATCTGAATGACTATAAGACGGAAAAAGAGCGCACAGGTATTCAATGGAAAGCACTGAATAAAGTGAAAGAAGAGATTGAAAACGCTGGCATAGGTTCAAGAGGAAGCGCAATAAAAAAAGCGCTTGAGACGATAGAGGCTGCACTGAAAAATAAGCCTTGACGCCGTGTTTTCGCTCATGCTCGCGCTCCCGTTCTTCATCGGGCTCTCCATCCTTTTCTACAATTTCCTGGAGCTTTCGGAGCGCACGCAATAGGCAAAAGAGTGCGAACAAAAACAAACGGGAATATAAACCACCTAAGCGCAAGCAATTGCGGGTGGTAAGATGAAATTTTATTCATTTCCGATGCTTGCGTGCGCATTCCTGATGCTGTCCGCGCTGCCATCCGTTGTGTTTGCAGACGTGATAATGCCGGGCACGCATGCGGTTGACAGGTGCGTCAAGGCCACCAATCTCGACAGCTACCCCGACATCTACCTGATAGGGGAGATATTGCCGGTTGGCAACCAGGCGCCGCAGCTTTACTTCATAGAATCAGACAAGTGCCTTTCCAAGGGCTACAAGTTCAATACATTCAACATTTACTGGGCTAAGAAAAACTATGTTGATTCGCTTGGCGGGCTGGGCGGCATCAATGTTTCTTCGCGCGAAAACATCCTGCCAGAATGTGGCACTTCGGACTGCCCGCCGGGCGCGGCAAAGAATATCATTTCAGATTCAAGCCTCCATTTCATTACCAATCAAATCGAGCCGTATGGCGGCTTTGTGCCCGACACGGACACCAAGACAAACGAGACGCTGGAATATCGGCTGGAATGCGCTCCGTTTGCGGGCAAGTGCATGAACATGCTTGGCTGCAGCGCGAATTGCAATCTCACATTGTCCGGCGGCGACGTGCCGCCGCAGCCCCCTGCCCCCACTCCGCTTGGCACGAGCCGCCCGCTGGAGGCATTCTGGTGCTGGCTTACGAGCCTTTTCGGCGGAAAGTGCTGAAATGGAAGGGAGCTATGAGCAGCTGTTCCTCTATGCGCTTTTCTTTACAGTGATGGTGGAAACCGCCGCCCTTTTCCTTTGCGCGCGCCTGCTCTTCAAGATGCAGGCGAAAGACGCGCCTGACGCGCTCCTTCTCTTCTGCGGCATCGCGCTTTCGCTTGCCACCCTTCCCTATGCTTGGTTTGTTTTCCCCATGCTTGCAGGCGGCGCGGCTTACATTGCGCTCGCTGAGCTTTTTGCATTCGCAGCAGAAACAGCAGGCTACAGATTCGTCCTGAGAGTGGGTTGGAAGCGCGCGGCGATGCTTTCGTTCATCTGCAATGCCGCGTCGTTCCTGCTCGGGCTCCTTGTTTTCAGATGAAGGGCGCTTCCCGCAACTCTTAAAAACCCCTAGCTTATACTATAGCCTGCTTCGGCGGGACCAGGTTTCCTGGAAGAGTGAAGCCTTCGGGCTTTGTTTTTGTCAAGATTCCCGCCTCTTGGCAAGTAATCGGCGTTTGCGCTTGAAGCTTGAGGGACAATTAGGAGGTTAGTAGATGGCACGACTGCATTCGAAAAAGCGAGGCAAGTCCGGCTCGAAAAAGCCGGCTGTCAAGGCCGTCCCGGAATGGGTGGAGTACTCTGCCCACGAGGCGGAAGAATTCGTTGTTAAGATGGGGACCGAAGGGCGCGGCCCTGCCGCAATCGGCATGGCGCTCCGCGACACATACGGAATCCCGTCCGTGCAGAACCTGTGCGGGAAGCCAATCACGCAGATACTCGTCGAAGGAGGCGTGAAGCAGACTTACCCCGAGGATTTGCTCAACCTTATCAAGCGCGCGGTGAACATGAGGAACCACCTCCACACCAACCGCTCGGACAAGCACAACAGGACGAAGCTCATCCACGTAGAGTCCAAGATTGGGAGGCTCGTCAAATATTACACGAAGAGCGGAAGGCTGCCTGCGGACTGGAAGTATGACCCGGAGACCGCAGCGCTATTGGTGAAGTGATTCTATGGCTGACAACAAACCAACAAAATCCAAGGTTAAAGTCGTTGACAAGTGGAAGATGAAGAGCTGGTACACCCTTGTCGCGCCGGAGATATTCGACTCCAAGGAGATGGGGCAGGTGGTCTCGTCCGACGAGGCGAACCTCATCAACCGCAAGGTCAAGATAGGCCTGGGCGACATGCTGGACAGCTTCTCGCAGTCCACCGCCTACACCTCCATGTACTTCCGCATCAAGGAAGTGAGGGGCAAGTCCGCGATAACCGCGTTCATCGGCCACGAGCTGGTGCCCGGCTATGTGAGGACGCTCGCCCGCAGGAGGCGCTCGGTCATGAACCAGGTGGACGACGTGACCACGAAGGACGGAGTGAACGTGAGGATAAAGATGATTTGCGTCTCCGGCCTGAAGGTGAGCGAAGGCGTGCGCGCGGATGTGCGCAAAGGCATATCCCAGACGGTGCGCACGCTCGCTTCCCAGATGGACTTCCCCACCCTCGCGCAGGAAATGGTGTTCGGCAAGCTCTCGGCGAAGCTTTACGCTTCGGTCAAGAGGATGGGCCCCATCAAGCGCGTGGAGATAAGGAAGAGCGAGGTCAAGGAGAACTTCGAGAAATCGAAGCAGGGCGCTTAAGCCCTTCTTTTCCTGTTTTTATTTTTTCTTTTGTTTTTTTCTTCCCTTAGCGGAGCTGCCCGTGTTTTTTAGTTTTCGCCAGATGGGCGCGGGTGCGCAGATGGAACCTGGCTTCGCCCGGCGTCAGATGCATTTTGCAAAATCAGGATGCACGCGCTAGCGCAGATGCATAAGCCTTGCCTGCACGCCCCGTCTCTGCTCGATGACGGACGAAAGCTCTTTGCGCACGTTAGAAAGCTCGATTTTTGCTTTTGTTACAGATATGAACCGCCCGTTCGGCAGGCGCTGGAGGGGATACTTCTCGGTGCGCGCGGCGATTGGCGCAAGCGCGCGCTCTTTTTCAACGAGTTTCCCTTCCGTTTTAATAAGGGAGTCCAAAGAGGAGGATAGCTTCATGTGCATCCATTCGTTCCAGGTGCCATTATCTAATTGCGCGTATCCGCGGTTTGTGGAGAGGCTCATGAAAGCACCGCTGGAGATATGTGCGTGAATGCATAAAAACAGGCGCACTCGCGTTAAACCTTCACCATCACTCGGTCGCCCACGGAAGAGACGTCCTCGAACTGGACGGACAGCTTCTGCCCAAGGGGCGAGCGGTAAAGGATGGAGGACTCGCGCGGGTCAACGCCGAGCACCTTGCCGAGGTAGGCGCCGTTTTCCGAGAATATCTCCTTGTTCTCGAGCTTTATGCGCGCGACAATGTCGGTCTTTACCGCCTTCATCGCCCAGATGGCGCAGGATGCGAAGACCATGCTCACCACGATTGAGAAGAGGAAGTCGGAAAACGACACGTACGGCGGCGTGGTGTTGAGCACCCAGTCGCCAGCCACCGAGAGCACGAACCACATGATTATCGTGGTGATTGCGTAAAGGCCGTACTTGGGAAGCTCAATCTTGCGCTGCTCGCGGTCGTTGAGTATGTCTATCATCTTCCCTGCGAAAAGGATGATGAATGAGATTGCAAGGAGGTTGGCAAGCGTCTTCACGATGAGCGCGGCAGTCTTCACTTCCGAAAGCCCCGCCGCCACCGCCTCGGCGTAGCGCTGCGATGCCGCCCAGAGGGACACGGCCACCATGATGACGAAGAAAAGGTACACTATGGACGATATCTTGTCCACGGAGAACTTGAAGGCAGATACTGCGCGGAATACCTTTTCCTCGACGCCGAACGCCTTTGCGCCCAGGTAGAGCGCGAGTATGCCCGCCACGGCCTCAAGGCCCCATCCGAGGTAGCGCGAGAGCGCGAAAAGCAGGAGTATGAGCGCGGGCGCGCCGAAGATGAGGCGCGCGTAGTGGGGCTCCTTCAATTTCTCGAGTATCACGAAATATGTCTTCTCAAGCTCCTTTGCCTGCTTCATCACCACGACTTCCATGCTGTCAATCTTGAGGCGGGAGCGGATGACGGGTATCATCTGGTCGTCTGACGCGCCGTCCGACACGAATATGCACGAGTCGGCGGGGAATTCGGCCAGCACGCGCTCAAGCTGGGACGTTATTTCCTTGTCAGCCTGGTAGCCAAGCGAGGAGGAGCCCGTGAGCGTGGCTATCTGCACGCCGGCATCTGACGAGAGCGTGTCGTAGATGTTCACCGCGCGGAATATTGTATTGGAGTCCGTGTCCGTCGGGTCGGCAAGCGCGAGCTTTATCGCCGCGTTGAGGTTTGCCTCCCTGCCGACAATGGGGCCCGAGACCTTTGCCTTCTCGAACAGGTCGTTGTCGCGGTCTATGCAAAGCACCAGCCTGCCTTTTTTGACTGCCATGTTGGGGCATTTGGCAAAAGCTATTTAAATACATTCCGAACAGAGAACAACCAGTTTTGCTTCATTTGGGAGATTGACTGATATGGATGAGAAAAAATTCGTTGTTCCAGGGGATTTCATCGGCACCGAGGAGGAATACCTCCCGGGCGAGGGCACGCGGAGCGAGGGCGACAAGGTGTATGCCACGCTTTGCGGCACGGTTGCGGACAAGGCAAGGACATTGCTGGTCATGCAGAAGAGGAAGCTCGCCTCGCTCGGCATCGGCACCACAATCATCGGGAGCATCGAGAACATCGTGGAGCCCATCGCGCTTGTGAGGGTGAAGTCGGGCAGCCTGTCAGGGGACGAACGGCTTGGCGACAACCCCGATTACGCCGTGCTGCATGCATCCATGATAAAGAAGGGGTACGTGAAGAACGTGCGCGACGAGTACAAGATGGGGGACATCATACGCGCAAAAATCGTGGACATCAGGAACGGCGAGATGAGGCTTTCCACCGACTCCGACGACCTGGGCGCGATAAAGGCGTTCTGCGCTGCGTGCCGCCACCCCATGGCGCTTTCCGAGGCAGGGCTCGAGTGCGAGTCCTGCGGCGCGAAGGACAACCGCAAGATTGCAAAGGATTACAGGAAAGTGACGCTTGACTAGAGGTGCTGGTATGGAAATTGAAATATTGAAGAATGAAAAGGATTACCTTGAGGTTGCGGTAAAGGGGGAGGACATCGGCTTCATAAACGCCATCACCGAGCTCCTGTTCGAGGACTCCGACGTCGAGTTTGCGGCATACAAGCTTGACCACCCGATTGTCGCCTCGCCCGTCCTCATGGTGAGGATGAAGAAGGGAAACCCCATCTCAGCCGTCCGGACCGCTGTCAAGAAGCTCAAGAAGCAGGCGTCCGACTTCAAGGATGCGCTGGGCAATGCCAAGAAGACGAAGAAGAAGTGACGCTGTGGCAACGCACGCGGCTGGGAAGAAGCCGGAAAACCCTCTGGATTTCCTTTCCAACCAGCACTTCGCATATGGCCTGATTGTTCTTTTTTTCCTGCTCTATTTCATCACGGGAGTGTGGATGTTCGGCCTGCTGATAGGCATGTGCATCGCCTGGGTGGTGGTGCTGGAGTTTGCGCAGGGCGCGCGCGAGCACGGCCTGAAGGACGAGATAAAGGAAACGTTCATTGCACTTGTGCTTGCCCTGCTTGTCTGGTTCGGCGCAAGCTTTGTGCTGCAGACCTCGTCGCCCCTGAATGCCATTGTGTCATGCTCCATGCTGCCGCACATTTCGCGCGGCGACATGGTCGTCCTGTCTGGCGACAGGGTGCAGGCGGCAACCGAGGAGGTTGCAGCGCTTTCCGACATTGCGCGCGCGAGCGTGTATGAGGACGGCGCGCTCGTGGCGGATGTGAACGGCTCCATGTATTCCTATTGCGCGGCGAGGCAGCAAAGCGGCATTTGCCAGGAGTTCATTTCTTCCCCCGGGAAATTCACCGAGAAGCACGGCGAGCTTTTGTTTGCATATGAAAAATGCGGCATAGTGCTTGACAAGGGGCGCGGCACCGCCTATGGCCCGTGCGTGTCATACCTGCAAGTGAACGGGAAGCGGTACTATACCAACTTGTCGAACGACGTCGTCGTTTACCAGCCAAACAAGGGAGAATACTACTCGCGCGTGGGGGACATCATACACCGCGCATACATACTCCTGCACAGCAAGGAGGACGGGAAAACATACTTCCTTACAAAGGGGGACAACAACCCGATATTCGACGTGCAGGTCTATGACGAGGCGCTGAAGGAAGGGAACGCGCCCGTGGAAGTTTCGCGCTCCAAGGGGAGGATATTGGTGAGCGTGCCTTACCTTGGCTACTTCAAATTGTTCATTTCGCCAGCGGCGATTCCCACGCCCGACGGGTGCGACCGCCATTATGCAAAATGGGATGCCTGAAGGGTGCGACGTTGTCGGGCTGCGCCCGACTTCGCCCAAAAAACCAGCTGGTTTTTGCGGCAGGCACTACGCGAAGTGGGATACAAACTAAAACGGCCAGAAGAAGAATGCGCGCTTCTTTGCAGTGCCAGCAAGCGGCTCCACACCTCCTCGCCGGGCCTCCTCGTCTGCAAAAACATTGCATTCGGCATCTTCGGAAAGCCCGGCTATCTTTTCCGCTTCTTTGGACCCATCTTTGAAGACCAAAACAGGAATTCCCAGCATCCGCAAAGCGCCTGCAAAATGAGAGACAACCAGATTCGCCTGGTTTTTAACAACCAGGGCAATGGCACCTGCGTTATTGTAGTCGCAGATGTTCCAATTGCAGGTAAAATCAAATAGATCCTTGGCATCTATGGCAAGCAAGTAGTTTTTGTGCGTTTTGTTGTAATCGCGATTGGCAGGCGACGGCGCCTTGCCAGCATGAAGCACGCCAGCTGTTTTTTTCTCGGCAAAGCCAGTCACCAAATCTGTTTTCAGCCAGTTTTTGCCGTAAGACAACATATAGGGCGCTTTTGCCACCAGCCATTCGGCAAATGAGATTTGCAAAACAGACCATTCCAGCAACTTGCCAGCGTCGGCACAAACCAACTCTGCATGGAGCTTTGCCTTGCCGCGTATTTGCCTGAAAGCGTGCGGGAACGCTTCGCCAAGAACAGCGCAATCTCCCGGCGGCGGTGCATGTTTAATATCCGGCTTGAATGGCGCAGTTTTCATGGACTTTAAGTCCAAGCCATAATTGGAATAGAAATAAACGGATGCTAGATAGGTGCCAATGCCGCCAGTATTGGAAATTGAAGAACTATTTGAGTCGAATGATATCCATGAATAAACATCTGGATTTGGCTTCACAGCTATGCCGCGGAACAGCTGATAAATGGAATAATCCGATGAAGGCAGGGGCGCAAGATAGGACAATGTGAATGACGGCGACTCGTGGGACGCACCACCGGAGTCGGATGTTTTTAAGTCGCTGGAAAGGAACGTGTTTGACAAAATGCCTACCCCTCTGCTTCCCAAGCTAGCGAAAACAGGCGCCATGATTTTGGCATCATCAGAGTATGTGCTTGCCAGCACCTCAATCGCGGCGTTCTGTATTGCCTCGATTGCCAGTGAATCCGTGTTCGTGTTTATGCAGATGAACTTGCTTTCGTTGACGCCGGTTGCCCCCAAGTCGCCAGACCTCACTGCAAAACTGGTAAGGTAATATTTCATACCGTCGAAAAAGAAGAGATATGTGTCCCTTGCAGCATCTTCAAACGCCGAGAAATGGCAATTCATCATTTTTTCCTTGGCGGAATTTACAGTGTCTTCCCCGGTGCAGTGCGCTTTGTCCATGAACGCCCGGCATAGAGCAGGAGTGATTGCGGCAGAATCAGGCATGGAAAGTTTCATGGGCTTTGCCTTGCCCGTGAATTCGGACGGTATCTTTTTTGAGAAGTCGATTAAGTCTTGTGTCTTGTTGTCAGGCACACCTGAGCCAATGATTTTGTAGCGGAAAGGCAAACCTCTTTGCATGGGCGATTACTATTTAGAAGTGTTTAAAAATATACGCTCGTGATAAGAAGAAACTGCTTACGAGATGGCAAGGCTCGCGTAAGCCACGCCCTCCCCTTCTTCGCCAGTCACTTCGCTTGAGTGGGTGTATTTGAGGAGTTCGCACTTCTTCGCGCCTGCGAGGCGCGAGTACATGAGCGCGCAGGCGATTGGCCCGTGCCCGCAGATGGAGAGGTCGCGCGCGTCCACCAAGGACTCAAACCCAACAGCATCCATTTTCTCAAGAAGCGAGATTGCCGGAACGTCTTTTTCCTTTGCCGATTGCGCGCTTTCAAAGTGCGTGAAGTCGGACGAGGCGATTACCATTGCGTTGCGCTTGAGCCTGCGCGTCGCTGCAAAAATCGCCTTGGCAAGGTCCTGCGCGGACTTTTCGTCCTGCCATGCCATGCAGATGCACACGGTGCGCGCCTGCGGCGCAACAAGCTGCAGGAAGGGAAGCTGCACCTCGCAGGAATGCTCGCGCGCGTGCGCGGTTTCGTCCCTGCGCGCGATTTTGCTCTCCGCCACGATGGCATCAACAAGCTCAGTGTCGCAGCGAAGCTCGCCCAATGGGGTTTTCCAGTCCTCGCGCGAAATCGAGATGGGCGTGCCGTCGCCCGTGTGGTTGGGGCCTATGATGATGGCTGTGAGCCCGCGCGCTTTCCAGTTGGAGCAGGAGGCAAACGAGTAGGCCGCCGTGCTGCCGGAGTACATGTAGCCCGCGTGCGGGCAGACTATTGCGATGCGCTCATGTGCCTTGACTGCGCGCGCGGCTGCGTCAAGGTAGCCCTTTATCTCTGCGCGAAGCTGCGGGGCGGAGGAAGTGTAGAATGCGCCTGACACGGATGGGAGCCGCATGGCGGGAATCCGCATGCAGAATTTATATGCGCTTGCGGCGCTGTCGGCGTTGGTGGGAATAAAGGTATAATAAACCTTTTGCAGCAGATTATTCCGGAGGGAATGCATGACAATTCTTAATTTTGCCCGTGAAAGCCTGAGAAGCAATGGCAACGCGCTCCGCCCGCGCGGCTTTGACAAATTCGTCGTGTTCAAGGAAACCCTGCTCCATGGGAGCACGAAAAAGCTGGTGGAACGGCTTGAGAGGAAAGGGGATGGGGCGCACCAGACGGACAGATTTTCAGGGGCAGCGAAGAAGTTTTGCAAGGCTGCGCGCTTTTGCAACGGAGAAAAAAAGGCGGAGCTTCTTGAGAAGAGCGGTGACGACTGGTATTGCAAGGCGCAGCTGCAGCCAAGCGGAAACAGGCTGGAGAAATGCGATTTGAGCATTGCGGCATATTCGGCAGCCATGAAGGCGAATATCTGCAACAGCAACGTGGCAAGCAGGCTTCAGTGCAAGCTCAACATGATAGCCGCGGACCTTGAAAAATCCGGCGACGAGACTGCGGATTTGGCTTCCAGGGCATTGCACTACCAGATGGCACTCAGGTGCCTGAAACAGGCAGGTGCAAAAAGCAGGAGCCTGCTGCACCTGCTGCTGAAGCAGGGCAATGCGTTTGAAAAAAGCGCTGATTTCGCCGAGAAAAACGGGGAATTGTTCGTGTATAAAATCAAGGCGATGCTCGGGAATGCGATAAGCGCATACAAGGAAGCGGACAGCATGCTTTCCGCCTTGGACGGGGACCACAGCAGGGCAAGGGAAAAAATCAGCGCGATTGTGGAGAAGCTGGAAAAGAGGGAAAGGACATACGTTTATTGCGAAGCCTGGGCCATGCCTGCCTGGAGCGGCGGGAATTAGCCAAGCGCAGGCGCCATAGCAAACCACGAAAGCGATTCAGCATCGCCCGAAGGGCGATGCCTGATGCAAAATGCAAAAGCATTTTGCACATCGGCAATTTTGCGCCTGTTTGCCAGGCGGCAGTGCCGAAAAACCCTGAGGCGCTGCCATAGCTTTATAAGAATGAAATCGGAAATCGGCGCATGGCAGAAAACATACTCTCATACTCGTTCAAGGCGTACAGGGAGAACATCAAGCTCATCTCGTTCTTTTCAATCCCGTCGCTGATTGCGTTCCTCATCCCAACAATGGTGAACACGCCGGTGTTTTCCGCGCTCGGCGGGAGCTTCCTTCGGACAGGGAGCATACCGGACATGTCGGGCTCGGATCTGGGAGTCGTGATTTGCGGCGTGCTGGTGTCGCTCTACCTCATGTCGTTTGCAATCGTGAACATCAACCTCGTGATAAAGTCACAGCGCACAAGCACGAGCATAAAGAAGGAGGTCATGAAGGGGATAACGGGCTACACGCTCAACGTGTTCTCGCTTTTCCTGCTCGGCACGATTGCGCTCCTCATAATACAGCTGGTGACTTTCGAGATGGGCGCGCAGATGTGGCTCGCGCCGCTCCTTTCGCTCATAGTGTGGATTCCGCTTTTCTATGCGCCCGCAGGGCTTGTGATTGACGAGCTCCGCCCGTTCCGCGCGGCGCAGAAGTCGGTTTCCATGGTCATCGGCAAGCTCCCGTACTTCCTGCTCTGGCTGGTGATTGCATTCGCGCTGCTCGCCCTGTTCGACGGGCTCGCGCTTGCGCTCCTGCCGCACAAGATTGGCTCGCTCGCAGTGCTTCTCCTGAATTCGCTCCTGCTCATGCCGTTCCTGATTGTCCTGCAGACGCAGATACACATGAGCAAGTACACGATATTGGACTGAAGCGCCGAGCGTGCCTGAAGAAGAAGCCCTTCCTGCTTTCTTTTCCGCCTACTTGAGCAGGTTTGCCGAGTTGCTTGCAATCAGCGTCGCCGCGCCGGTAACTGCCGCGACCACTATGCCGCCCGCGATGAGCGCATATGCCGTGGTGATGTATTTGCCGCGCTGGTCCGACGGCTGGGTCTGGGCAAGCCCATAGGCAAGCCCGCCAAGCACTATCAGGATTACCGAGATTATCGGCCCGAGCTGAAGAAGAGTGCCCTCGACGCCAGACAAGCTGTCCACAATCCCCATCCTTCCACCTCCCGTACGGGGAATTCGCATGGAAGCAATAAAACGTTAACTGAGCAGGCAGCGCCGGAAATGGGGCGCGTTTGAAGCCCGATGGGCGCAGGGCGGGCATATGTGTTGTTTTATCTAGACGCGCGTGGTTAAAATTCGCAAATATTGGCTTTTGCAACGCCGGAATGCGCGCGCGCTTATATACTTTTCCCTTTTTATACTGCCAGAGGTGGCACGATGTTTGTTGGCCATTACAGGTTCCCGGTCTATAAGATTGACGAAGAGGAAAGCGACGAACCCGACGAGGATGAAGATTTCGACGAGGACTGGGAAGACGAGGATGAGGAGTAAATAGCCTTCCCTTTTTCACTTTGTTTTTTTATTTATTTTCTTTTTCCTGCGCTTTTTTTTCAACGGTTTATTTGCCAAGCAGAAAAAATAGGATGGCGCAGCTCCTGCTGCGCCCCTGAAAAAATAAAAAACCTAGGCTTTCAGCTTCTGCGCCTGCAGGCGGGAGTAGTTAACTGCTGCAAACTTTTGCTGCTGTTTCATTGCGTTTGCCGCAAAAGCAGTCATCTCCTTGCCGTTCTTGTTGAGCAGTGTTGCATGCTTCTTGCCTTTCTTGGCTTTCTTCGCCTTTGCTGCGTTCTGAATGCTGTCCTTCTTCGCCTGCTCAACCTTGGCGACGCTGTCCCGCTTTGCTTCCATCTTTTCCTTTATGGCAGTCACGGTGTTCTTTGCAATCCGTTCCGTGTTTTCTGCCTTCGCGTCTTTTGGGTCAACCACCAGCTTGAAAAGCGGGAACTTGCCGCCGTTTATGTCGCGCAGTTCGCTGTTCGGCTGGTAAGAGAGCGAAAACACCGTAATGGCGGATGCGGTAAGCGCCGTGTATACCAATCCCATGCCGAAACTGTTTTTATTCAAATAAACCACCCGGGCATTTTATTGGGCAAACAATTTTTAATGCTGATTTTTCTTCTTTGCACCACCAGGCCGGCGCTCCTCGTTCTCCACAGCAGCCGCAATAAAACCCATCGGAACGACCGGCATCCTACCCTGTGAAGGTTTTTATACTGCAAAACGGCAGACTAGGCGTATGGCGACGATTGAAGAGGAGATAATCCATTGGTGGAAGGACGAGAAGGGGGAGAGCCACAGGAACGCGCTCCGCATAGAAAGCGAGCCCGCTTCCGAGCAGAACGGCTTCCCGCGCGACGGGGTGATTACCGTGCGCATAATGAACACTGTGAGCCAGCAGGCGATAAAGCTCTCGCCAGACGAGGCGCTCCGCATAAGCACGCAGCTCCTCTCGGTTGCGAAGGACATCATGCAGCAGAAGAGGCGCATGTGGAACGCGCACGAGGATTGATTTCATATTCAGGCCCCAGCCGTGACGGTCGCCAAACTTTTGCGCGGCTGGGGCACCCCTCCCACTGCAAAACAGCGGAAAGGGATATTAAGTTATACTAGCAAGTATAACTTGTTGATATTATGGCGGAAATATACGAAAAAGGGCAGGTCGTCATCCCGAAATTCATCCGGGACATGTTCGGCTTCAAGCCAGGCACAGAGGTTGGCTTCAGGGTGGAAGGGCAGCGGGTCTATCTTGAAAAAAAATACGACGTTGCTGCGGAGTTTGAAGCCATCTGCAAGGAAGGCAGGACGAGCGATGCAGATATTGAAAAAGCAATCCGTGAAGTTGAACAAAAAAGGCATAGGGAGATAATGAATGTTCCTTGACGCAAATATTTTCATATACGCCTTCGCTGGCGAGGGGGAACGCCAGTCCAGGGCAAGCAAAAAGCTCGTTGGCAAAATCGCAACTGGCGAGCAACGCGCAACCACAAGCGTGCTTGCCGTCGAGGAAGTGCTGCACTTTTTTCTGGAGAAAAAGGGCAAAGCATTTGCGTTCCGAGTGCTGGGGAACATATTGGAAAACCAGAACATCACAATTTTTCCTCTTGATGAAAGAACCCTTTCTCTTGCGCCTGGATTCATCGAGGCTGGGCTTGGCCCGGCAGACGCGCTCCACGCAGCCACGATGAAAGCGAATGGCGAGGCTACGATTTGCAGCTATGACAAGGGATTTGACATGGCGCCAGGCATAAGGCGGAAGGAGCCTTAGCTACTTTTCCCCAATCGAGTAAACATCCATCCGGCAGCCGCCGGTCTTTCCAATCTCATCATTCACGCGCGCAAGCAGCAGTGCCTTCACGCGCATGAATTCCCCGCGCCCGACTTCCTTGTTGCACACCGCGTAGCGCAGGTTTTTCGCATTGGAGCAGAATATCGCATCGTGGCAGTTCTCGATGTTGTGGCAGAAGTAGCAGCCGGTGCTCAGGCGCGCGCTGTCCACCTCGAAGCAGTTTTGTATCTTGAATGAGTTGTAGCACTTGATGCAAAAGCCCGAGTCGAGGACGAAGGCCGAGCCGAACAGGTGCTCGGAGTCGCGGCCCCATGTGGAGTATGCGGAGCGCTTCATGTAGATGCACCCGTGCACCCCCTCGCAGTCGGAGGACGACATGATGATGGGCGAGCCGCTTACGTTGAGGATGGTGCCCTCGTGGAACTGCGGCGAGACATAGGCAATCTTCCCAAGCGTTTTGCCGGCATTTGAGAGCGTGAGGGACTCCGCCTCCTTTTCGCCGAGGGAGAGGAGCTTGGAGAGGCATCTTGCCTCGCCTATGTTCACGTAGCGGCTGTCTGGCAATGCCAACAGGTTTTCATAGGATGCCGCGGGGATTTCGCCGCTGCCGAGCGCGGACTGCACTTTCCTTATGCCCAGGTTGTGGCGCACCAGCCATCCTTTGAAGCGCGCAATGTTGCCTAGCTCCCGCCCAAGCACAAGCCGGCAAGTGGCATCCCACGCCTTCTGCACGGGCTCGATGCTCGTTTTCCCCTTGAATTTGCAGGCGCACGATTTTGCAGCCTGCGGAAGCGCGGAAGGCTCGCGGGATGCGGCGGTGAAGATGCCCTGGAAGGAAGGCAGCTTCTTTTTCGAAACAAGCTCGGCGCGCATCTGCTCCAGAAGCGCGGATTTGAGGGCGAGGTACTTTTCCCGGGGGAGATGGGCATTGCCAATCATGTGCGCGGCGTTCCTCTGCCCGAACGAGAACATCGTGTCCTTGCAGCCCACGCAGTCGTATGTGTAGTAGCAGTCGGACGACGACGTGGTGGTGTTGGACTCGAAGCAGCGGGAATCAAAGGTGAATTGATGGCAGCGCATGCAATACTCGTCCTTGCTTGCCACGTTGCAGCCGAACAGGTAGCTGGAATCCTTCACTATTGTGGAGCAGGCGATTGCCTTGCAGCTTGACACGCGCGCCGACCTGTAGATGTAGAAGCTGTCCGACACGTCGGCGCTTGCTTCCACGAACTGCGAGTTGCCAAAGGCGAGGTCGCCGGAATAGGCAAAGCGCTCGCGCGCCGCCACGAAAAGCGAGTCAATGTCCTTGATGTCGTTGATGGAAAATGGCGCGGGCTTTGCCGCGAATGCCTCGTCCATGGAAAGGTAGCGCGCGCCCTGCGGGTAATCCCGGGACACGAGTGCAAGGGGCTCGCCCGACACCGACGACTTTGCGCCGCCCATCGGCTGCTTGAGCGCGAGCAGCCAGCCTTCAAGCCCGGAAAGGCCGCCCACCTCGCCGCCAAGTATTGCCTTGCATGCCTCGCGGAAATGCCTGTCGTTGTAGGAATATGCTTCGTTGCCAGATGCGTTTTTTGCGGCCATGCCAACACCCCTGGAAATTGATGTGCCCTTGCAGGTACTTATTAAATCACTCTCCAATAATGGAGAGTATATAAGCATTATGCGCGCAAAGGGTGGCGTGGACCCGAAAAGGCTTGTTGAGCTTGGCCTGACTGAGACCGAGGCGCGCGCATACCTTACCCTCCTTGCCGCAGGCAGGGTGAAGTCCGGCGAGATAATACGCGCATCAGGCATGCAGTCAAGCACGGTGTATGGCGCGCTTTCCTCGCTCATCTCGAAGGGGCTGGTGAGCTTTGTCCAGGCGGGCAAGGTGAAGCACTATTCCGCCGAGCCGCCCGAGTCGTTCGAGCTGTTCCTTGATGAAAGGAGGAAGAGGCTTGCGGAAATGATGCCGCACCTGAAAAAAATGGGGGCGAAATCCGCGCGGGAGCAGAAGACCGCGCGAGTGTTCGAGGGCATGCGCGGGCTGAAGACTGCATACAATGACGTATATCTGACGATGAAGCCCGGCGAGGATTATGTTTTCTACCAGGTGGAAGCGGGCGAGCTTGAAAGGAAGCGCGTGGGCGTGTTTTTCAGGAACTGGCACAGGCGGCGCGCGGGCAAGGGGATAAACGTGCGCGGGCTGGCAGCAGGCTCCGCAAGGCGGCCCATGAAACAGATATTCGAGGGAATAAGGCACAGCAAGCTGCGCTTTGTGGACGGCATGCTGCCGACAGGCATGGTGGTGTACAAGGACAAGCTGCTGCTTTTGGACCTGGGCGACCCGCCAGCCGCTTTCCTGGTGCAAAGCAAGGGCATCGCACACTCGTTCCGCAGCTTCTTTGACGAGAAATGGAAGACGGCGCGCGAATAGTTTTTTATTTGCCTAGGGCATATCAGGAGCGGTTATTATGGAAATGTTCGACCTTGTTGTGATTGGAGCCGGGCCAGGCGGCAACTTTGCCGCGCTCACCGCGGCAAAGGCAGGCGTGTCCACGCTTGTGCTGGAGGAGCACGAGACCATAGGGCAGCCCGTGCATTGCGGCGAGTGCCTGTCGCAGGCAGCCTGCAAGCGGCTGGGCTTTGCCCTGCCAGAGGAGGCAATCTCGCGCGAGGCCAAGGGCATACGGCTGATTTTCCCGGATAAAACTGCGTCCTACATAAACGAGCCGGGCTACTCCCTTGAAAAGGACAAGTTCGAGCAGTGGCTGTCGCTTGAGGCGACAAAGGCGGGGGCGGCATACAAGCTCAAAAGCCGCGTGACAGCGCTTTCACGCGAGGAAGGGGGATGGCAGGTCACCACCACGGCGGGGGAGTATTTCGCGCGCTGCGTGATAGACGCGTCCGGCGTGGACTCGGCTGCCTCGAAGCTGCTTGGCATGAACGCGCCGCAAAGCGTGGTGGTGGGCCTGCAGTATGAGATGGAGCCGGTGGATGTTGCGGACGGGATGATTGACTTTTTCCTCTGGCCGTCCCTTGCGCCGCACGGCTACCTTTGGGTGATTCCGAAGAAGGACGGCAGGAGCAACGTGGGAATTGTGACCAACGACGCGCCGAAGACAAGGGCGTGCCTTGAGAAGTTCATTGACGATTACGGCCTGAAGGAGAAGAAGAGGAACAAGGCATTTGGCGGCAGGATTCCCTCGGGCGGGCCGGTTGCAAAGACGTATGACGACGGCATATTGCTGGTCGGCGATGCCGCGGGCTTCACGTCCCCGATGTTCGAGGGCGGCACCTCGCTTTCCATGACAAGCGGGAAATTCGCCGCGGAAGTGGCGGCGGGCGCGCTCAAGAAGAACGATTTGTCGAAAGCCTCGCTTGCGCCATATGAGCAGATGTGGCGCGCGGCTTTCCCCAATTATGCGAAGCTCGTGGGCGGCAAGGAAGCCACCTACAAATTCACCGATGCGGAGCTCAACAAAATCGCCGCGCTCATCCCGCGCGACCTCACCGCGATAAGCCAGGCGCAGAGGCTGTCAATCGGCTTCAATGTCCTCACGCAGGCGCCTGCGCTCCTTGGGAAAGGGTTCGTGGCTTCAATGGAAACGCTGGGCAACTCGCGCGCAAGCAATTTCGGATGGTAAGGCGCAGCATTCTGATACGCCTGTTTTTATTTTTTCCCTATTGAAGTAGAGAAAGGTGGAACCTATGGACGCACTGGCAACGGACTTTACGAAAATCGGGAGCATACTTGCCGGCGCCCACAATAATGCGTCGGTGAAGCTGCGCGGATGGGTGCACCGCTGCCGAACGTCGGGCGGGCTTTGCTTCCTCGTGCTCCGCGACTCGTCGGGCACCATGCAGTGCGCGGTGAAGAAGGACGTTGTCGGCGAGGCGGCATTTGCAGCCGCGTCGGGCGCGTTCATAGAGTCTTCGATGATGGTCGAGGGCACGGTGAAGGAGGACAAGCGCGCGCCGGGCGGCTTTGAGCTTTCCGCCGCGTCGGTGGAAATGATTTCCCAGGGCGAGCCTTTCCCGATTGGCAAGGACCAGTCCGTGGAATTCCTGCTTGACGTGAGGCACCTGTGGCTGCGCTCGCAGAAGCTTACGCACATAATGCAGGCGCGCGATTACATCACGAGGTATTTGCGGGAATTCTTCTTCAACGAGGGCTTTTTCGAAGTTGCGCCGCCCATAATCACGAAAAGCGCGTGCGAGGGCGGCTCCACGCTCTTTGAGCTGAACTATTTCGGCTCGCCGGCATACCTTTCGCAGAGCGGGCAGCTCTATTCCGAGGCGGTCATCGCGGCGCTGGAGAAGGTGTTCATACTTGCGCCCTCGTTCCGCGCAGAGCCTTCGCGCACAATCCGCCACCTTGCGGAGTACTGGCACCTTGAGCCCGAGATGGCATTCTATTCGCAGAAGATGAACATGGAACTGCAGGAGAGGATGATTGAGTTTGTCTGCCACAAGATGGCAGCCGAGCATGCGCCGCTTTTGCAGGCAATCGGGCGCGACCCGGCCGATTTGCTCGAGGTGAAGGTGCCTTTCGAGAGGTTGCCCTATGAAAAGGCAATACCCCGCCTGCAGGAGCTTGGCTTCAAGATTGAATGGGGCCAGGACGTAGGGGCGGACGAGGAATTCGCGCTCACGAAAGACAAGAAGAACCCGATATTCCTGCACAACCACCCCAAGGACTTCAAGGCGTTCTACATGCGCGAGGACCCGAACAAGCCGGGCACTGTGCTTTCGGCTGACCTGCTTGCGCCGCAGGGGCATGGCGAGATAATCGGCGGCTCGGAGAGGATTTGGGAGTATGACGAGCTTGCCGCGCGCATGTCCGAGCAGAAGATGCGCGAGGAGGATTACAAGTGGTACGTGGAGCTGCGGAAATACGGCTCAGTGCCGCACTCGGGCTTTGGCCTGGGCGTGGAGAGGCTGGCGAAGTGGATGCTCAACCTCGACCACATCCGCGACACCATCCCGTTCCCGAGGACGATAAACAGGGTTTATCCATGAACGCAAAAGAGCTGTATTTGCTTTCTGTCAAAGAGAAAGGAATCAGCGGAAGCGCGGCTGCGAAATTGACGCGCGGCGAGAGGATGATGCTCGAGGAGCGCGCGGGAAAATATTATTTGAAGGCAAGCGAGCGCGCGAAATTCAAGGTCGTGCTCACGGGCGGCGTGTTTGACGTGCTGCACATGGGGCATGTGCTCACGCTGCAGCATGCGCGCGGGCTGGGGGACGCGCTCGTGGCAGTGGTGGCGACAAACGAAACGGTGGAAAAGAGGAAGGGGAAAAAGCCGCTGCACGATGCCGATTACCGCTGCGCGATGGTGAATGCGCTCAAGCCCGTGGACCTTGCCGTTGTGGGCGAGGCGGACTGGATGGGGACGTTCGCGCGCGTGAAGCCGGACGTAGTTGCTTTTGGCTACGACCAGGCGCCAATCCCGCTGCCGGAAGGGTGCAAAAGCGTGCACCTTGAGAACGTAAAGGCTGACCACGCGCTTGCAAAGACTTCAAGGATAATACGCGAGCTGGGGATTTAGCTACCTTTTTAACCACTTCTCGGCAGAAGTGAATCATGTTCCTGTTCCAGACCAGCGCACAGCAAAAGGGCACGGGCACTGCGGCAGGCAAGACCCTTTCTGCGCAGGAATTCTCCAAAAAAGTCGACCAGCTTTACGTAAGGACGGCGGTTTCCTACCAGCAGGTGCAGCGAAGCATCGGGGAGCTTGATTTTGGAGACAGGCTGCTGAACAGGAGCTGGAAGGAAATTCTTGCGCCCGGCATGGCAAACGCGCTTCCGACAAAAAAGGAAATGGGCCTTTACAAAAGCGAGGGGGAGTACAAAGCCTCGTTCAAGGATTTCCAGGAAAAATACAATGGGCTGAAAAGCGCGCTTAGGGGCAAGGACGAGGCGAAAGTGCAGCAGGCGCTGACGGAGCTTTCAAAATCATACTTTGCGCTCGCAGTTTCGCAGGCAAAGCTCGTGCAGAAGCTCGAGGAATACGACCTGAAGGGGTTCGAGTATGTGATGCCCGCGCTTGAGAAGGCAATGGACGTCGGCATGGTGGTGGGGCTTGCAACGGGCGTAGGGGCGGTCGCCTCGCTTGGCAGGGCTGCGCTGGCTGCAACGCTGAAGGAGTTCCTGGCAAGCAGCACGGAAAAGGCGGTGGCAAGCGCTTTTGCGGGCGCGGCATTTTTCACTGCGCTGAATTTCGGCTCGGAATACTATTCTTTCGGCCAGCTGTCAGGCGCAATGAAGAGGATGGGCACGGACCAGGCGGGCGCGCTTGACGAGCTTGCGGGGATACTGAAAAACGCGAAGAGGAAAGATGGCGGGGATGGCGCGCAGTTCGACAGGCTCGTGCTGGACGTTGACGTTGCAAGGATGGAAGCAAGGCAGAAGCTCAAAAGCGACCCGTCGTACCGGCTTGATGCGGGAAGGGTGGCCGCTTATTTTGGCGAGACGTTCGCGCAGCTTGTCGTGCTTGAGATGGGATTCGGCTTTTTCAGGGCTGCCGGGAAGGCAGCCGCGCCAAAGGCAAAAATGCCGGAAGCCGTGCAGGAGCCGTCAATGAAAGCGCCTGCCAAAAAAAAGGCGCCGGTTGCGGCTGAGGAAAAAGGGAAAAGCCCGGAAATTGATGGGAAGCAACCTGAGCCGGCAGGAAAAGCAAAGACGGCTGGCACCGAGCAAGGCAATTGGCAAAAGCCCGAAACAAAGTTTGCCTCGCTTGTGGAAACTTACCGCGCAATGCAGACAAATGGGACCAAGGAAACGGTGATGTATGAACGCATTAGCATGGTCCCGAAGGAAAAACTAGGCGAATTCGCAAAATGCATGGAACAGTATGCATCCGACTATCCGGATATAGAACACCCGGAAAAGCCGATAACGAGCTTGAGGGGGCTGATGGGCAGCTTTCACACTTGGCAGGAAATGATTATTTCAGGGCAGCGCGTGAATGGGGACAAGGATATCGTTGACTTCATGAGATATCTTGTGGACAGCGGGCTTCCGCACGAGCTTGGCTGCAGGATTGAAAACCTCAATAGCCTGCTTAAGCAGAATTTCAACACAGAATATGCCAGCGGGGCAAGGACGGAACGGCTATATGGCACTGCGCCGGTGTTTGAGATTACGTGCACGAACGGCAGGCACTACATCGCCAAGGTGGAGGACATATCGCAGGAGGTTTTTGCGCATAATGTGCACCGCATATTCGGCATTGAGCCGGGATACAGAATCTTCAGCGGAAAGGAAATAGGCGTGATGGAGGTTGTGGATGGCGCGACATTGAGGGAATTCCTGAAAAACGGCATGCCGGGATTGGATAAGGCGCATCTTGAGCCAGGGAGCGGAAGCGCGGCAAGGGAAAAATTCCTTTCCAGCGCAATGGAATCAATGGCGCAGCAAGTGGCATTCATGATGGACGACACCACGGGCGGCAATTACATGGTGCTGCCTGACGGAAGCGCGAGGCGCATTGATTTCATGGATTTCTCGTTCCAAAAAGCAGAGGGCATCACGTTTTTTGACATCCGGACGGACAACGCACTCGGCGTGGTGAACAATACCGGCAACAAGCATGAGCTGGGAATCATGAAAGAGGCGTTTGTGCGCGAATGGGCAAGGCTGCAGGCTGAATTTGCCGGGAACAAGGCGGAAGCCAGGAAGGCGTATGCCGCCCACGAATGGGGCTGGAAGGCGGCAATAGCAGGCAAAACGAATTTCGGATGGACGCCGGGGCAGAACCTTGGGGAAGTCATGTTTGAAAATTTGAAAAAGAACCTGTCATACACCCCTGAGCAGGCGTGGGACATGTTTGTGGACGGGAATAAGAGGCTGGTCAAATGAAGATTATCACGCAACAGGAAGTGCACGAGTACGTGCGCAGTTTCCCGGCAATCACGAACAGGAGGGATGCCGTGGACAAGGCAGGGGAGCTCGCAGTGGGGGTCGCCGCCGGAAGGCTGCTTATGAGCGTGATTGAGTCGCAGCCTGCGCGGGGCGTGCCAACGCACGAAATGGCCAGCAGGAAGCTTGCGAGGGTGGACGTGGGGAAGAGGCTTGCCGAGCTTGGCACGAAAATGGGGCTTGAGGTGAAAGTGGGCTCGCAAAGCAGGCTGGATGAAAATAATGGCACGCTTTACCTTTCGCCCGAGGCTGCGCTTGTGGCGGCGGTCTTTGCCAGGGCAATCGGGAAAGGCATGATTGGCAGGGAAATGGTCGAGGCAGCCGCGGAATTGAAGGATATCCCGAAAACGGCAAGGGCAGAGGAGATTGCAAGCGCGCTCCTATGCCTGCATATCTGCGAGAAAGGGATGGATGGCGCGCTGGAGGACCTGGCATTGGGGGGCAAGGTGCTGGATTGGCTGGCAAGCAATGGCAGGGGCGCACAGGCGGGGGACGTGAGGCATGCGCTTTACTCCTTGCAGCTGGAGTTTGCAAAGGCGCTGCTGTGAGGGGAGGGGGCGGCGTTTTTCGTCGGGCCGAAGAAATCATTATAAACCATTACCTAGAAATAGCGTCTGCTTTTTTCGACCTATAATTAATTTGGGCAGGTGAATTGAAATGACAAAAGGTTCAGAAGGCATTAAAGGGCATGAGCATTCTGCTTCTCACGCACAGGCCCAACCTGCGCACCACGACGGAGAATTCATCACGCAGGTGCGCGCGCTGAAGGACGCTGAAAAGTCCGCAGCCTCGCAGGTCGAGGCGGCAAGGGCAGAAGCCACAAAGCTTGAGGCAGCGGCGCGCGAGCAGGCAGTGGAAATCGTCTCAAAGGCGCAGCAGAAGGCAGTCGAGGCGAAAAACGAGATAAACTCGAAGAGGCGCGAGCAGACCGATGCCGAGGTCGGCGCGATTCTGGGCGCGGCGAAGAAGCAGGCGAATTCCATACGGGCAAAAAGGCTGTCCGACACGGACGTTGCGGAGATTTCGCAGGACATATAGTGTAGTATTAGCTTGGCATTGGCGGGAACAAGAAGCGGCAGGAATAGAGGTTTTGCATGCTCAAGGCAGTAAAAATGTCGAAAATCAGGGCGATTTGCCTCAAGGCGATTGCCCCGCAGGTGGTAAAGTCCCTGCACACAATGTCAGTCCTCCACATCACAGATTCCGAGCTTCCTGAAATCGAGCGCGCAGGCCCGCTTGCTTCTTATGACGAGGTTGCTAAGAGGCTCGTGAAAATCAGGGCGCTCCGCGAGGCGCTGCCGAAAAACGGCAGGCTCCCGAAAAAGAAGCAGGCCTATGAAAGCCCCCTGGAGGAGGCGGACGCGCTTCTGGAAAAATCCGAGGAAGTGTTCTCGCTTGTTTCTGAAAAGGAGGCGGTTGCAAAGGAGCTTGACACGAACCTTGCCTCGCAAAAAGCATTGTCCGAAATAGAGGGGCTGGACGTTGACTTTTCAGAGCTTGCATCCGGGACGCTGCAATTCTCGCTCGTCAGGATTCCGAAGGAGAAGGTGAAGCTTGCCCGCGAGGTGCTTGCCGCAACAAAGAACTGCGACTGCACTGTTTCCGAGGCGGATGGCGGCAAGGCGGCCATTGCGCTGGTGGCCATCAAGAAAGGGCAGGACGCCAAGTTCCTGGAAGGGCTTGGCAGCGTGCTCGCCATGCCGCAAATCCAGTCAACGCCCAAGGAAGAGATTGCTGCGCTGAAAGAGGGCGAGGCAAGGCTCCGCGAAAAGATGGAGGCGGCGGAAAGGAAATTCGCAAAAGCCGCCGATACGATTTGCCCGCAGGCAGCGTCGCTCGAGGAGGCGCTTTCAATCGAGGCGGACAGGGCGCACATCGCAACCTCGTTCGGCGCAAGCGCATCGTTGTATTTCATCGAAGGCTGGGCAGAGGCATCGAAAGTCGGGGAGATAACCGCAGAGCTTTCGAAAAAATTCGGAAGGAAGCTTTACATCTCGCAGGCGCCGCAGGCAGACCATGATGCGCCGCCCACGCTCCTGGACAACCCGGAGCAGGTGAAGCCGTTCGAGTACCTGGTGGGGTTCGTATCGCTGCCCAAGTACACTGAAATAGACCCGTCAATATTCCTGGCAATCACCATCCCGCTCATGTACGCGCTCATCCTGGGGGACGCCGGCTATGCCACATGCTCCCTGCTGCTCTCGATTTGGATAGTGAAGAGCACCAAGCGCGGGTCGTTCATGAACCAGATAGGGATGGTATGGGTGATTTCGTCAATCCCGGCGATACTGGCGGGCATCGTGTTTGACGAATATTTCGGATTCACGCACACCCACCTTGCGTCGCTCGTGGGCTTCGAGCACGTGCAGATTTACCAGGGGTTCCACAGGCTCGCCGAGATAAACACGCTCATGCTGATATCGCTGCTCGTCGGGATGGCGCACCTGTCGCTGGGATTCATAATCGGCGCGGTGAACGAGTGGCACCACAGCAGGAAGCACGCATATGCGAAGATTTGCTGGCTGCTCATACTGCTTTCCGGATTCATGGCGATTGCAAGCGGCATGTACGGCATCATGCCGTCCATGGCAATCCCGTCTGCAGCGGTTCTCGCCCTGTCGATTTTGGGCGTGGTTGCGATGGAGGGCGTGATTGCGGCCATTGAAATACCCGGGCTGCTCGGGAACGTGATGTCCTACCTCCGTATCGCGGCGGTGGGTGTGGGAGGGGTGATTATCGCAGAGGCGATAAACGAGCTTCTCATGCCGCACTTCGAGCTTTCCGTCGCCGGGATTGTGCTGTTCGCCATAACCGCCGTGCTTTACCTGAGCATGCACATGGCAGCCTGCATGCTCGTGATGTTCGAGGGGATTGTCCACGGGGCGAGGCTGAATGTTGTCGAGTTCTTCGGCAAGTTCTACCAGGGCGGCGGCGTGCTGTTCGCGCCGTTCAGCGCAAGGAGGAATTATACTCAAGAGGATTGACTCTGAGACTGAAGGATGGAATGAAGAAAGGCGTGTGAAAAACTTCCAGAGAAGTTTTTCAGCATTGGAATATGGAAATTCCAATACAAGGACAAAGTCTGCGGACAGACTTTGTCCGCATATGGAAATCCGATAGGATTTACATATACAATGAAAAAAGAGGTGTGTAAATGGTAGCAATAGAAAATGCAGGAGCATTCGGCATCGCCGCGGCAATCGCCATCTTTGGCGGGGCAATCGGCACCGGCATCGCGCAGGCGTCAGTCGGTTCCGCCATCATGGGAGTGGTCGCAGAAAGGCCAGAGGACACGTTCAAGCTCATCGTCTACATGGCGCTTCCGGAGCTGATTGTCATCTTCGGCTTCGTGGTTGCCTTCCTGCTGGTCGGCCAGATTGGCTCTGGCGCAGAGGCAGCAACGGCATAAGCACGGGGAAAAAACACACGCTCGGCGCAACGAACGGGCGGCTTTGATTTTTTGGCCGCCCGGAAAACGCGCAGGGCTGTTTGCCGCAGGCATGCTGCGGCCCAGGGTGAATAGATGGGATTTGAAGAACTCGCAACCGAACTTTCCAAGGGCGCGGAAGCCGAAGGCAGGAAAATAATCCATGCCGCGGAAAAGAACGCCGGGAAGATAGTGGAGGACGCGAAGGAACAGGCGGACGGAACCGTCAAGGCGGCGAAAAAGGAAGCCACCGAGTTCGCGAAGCAGGAGGCATCCGAGAAGGCAACCTCCGCGAAGCTTGCCGCGAAGAAGATGGTGGACGAGGCGCGCGACGAGGCGGTCGAAGGGTCCATGGAGCAGCTGTGGCAGAAGTTCAAGTCCGACTCCATGAAAAAATCCGTTTATCCCGGCCTTATCGAGAGGCTGGTGGCCGAAGGCAGCGCGGAGCTTGGCGTGAGCCAGGCAGTGGTCTATGCGCGCAACGAGGACAGGCAGTACCTGCAGGGCAGGCAGTTCAAGGAGCTTCCGCACGAATATTGCGGCGGCGTCATCGTGGAAAGCCAAAGCGGCAAGGTGCGCGTGAACAAGACGCTAGAGGAGATTTTTGCGCAGAAGAAGCCTGCGCTTAGGAAGGAGATTTACGACAGGCTGTTCTAGCCGGCAAGGGATTGGGATTGCATGCAGAAAATGAAAACAACTGGCGCCAAGGAAGGGAGCATGGCTGATTGCCTGATCCTGTCCAAGACCCTCAAATACGGCTACTCGAACGCGCGCGTGCGCGCGATGAGGACGCACCTGCTCACCAGGAGGCAGGCAGACGACCTGCTGCGCGTGAACACCAATGCCGCGGTGATTGAATACCTTTCCCGCACAGCGTACAGGAACGATTTTTCAGGCATGCCGCACACCGCCACCGACGAGGAGAGGGTGGAGCTTGGCGTGAGCAGGAACTTCGCAAGGACCGCGCAGAAGCTCCTCAAGATAACCCCCTCCGCCGGCAGGGGCATGGTGGCCGCTTTCCTGAACAGGTACGACATACACAACATCAAGGCAATGCTTCTTTCGAAAAAGCTCGGCAGGACAAAGGAGGAGGCGCAGGCGCTGTTGGTGCCCGCAGGCTCGATAACCCAGAAGGAGCTTTCAGCCATGCTTTCCGCGAAAAACGCGGACGACACCTATGCTGTGCTTCGCGGGACGGCGTTCGGCGAAAAATTCTTCGCCTCGGCGTCCATGAGGAACATCCCCAGGGACCAGATAAAGGCGCTTTTCCAGAACCCCGGCTCGGACACCGCGAAGCTGGACATGTTCATGTCCGCGCTTGACTTCTATTACTACGAGATGGCCTCGAACCTGGCAGTCGGGGGGGAAAAGGAGGCGCAGGCCATCGCGGCGCTGCTTTCCTTCGAGGCGGATGCGAAGAACATCATGACGATACTCCGGCTCAAGCGCGGCGGCGCGGACAGGAAGACGATAATGGCGCACATGGTGGGCGGGGGCAGGATTATGCGCACAAGGCTTGAGAAGATTGCCGCTGGCAAGGACGTGCACGAATCCGCGCGCCTCTCGTCCGCATTTTTCATGTCGAAGACGGGGAGGGACGATTTTGCAGCTGCGGAGCAGATGTACATGAAGGACGGGCAGCTGTCGCACTTCGAAGTCGTGTTCGAGCGCTCGATTGCGCGCCGCTCGCTCCACGCGCTCAAGAGGAGCATAATGTCCATCGGCGCGATAGTGGGCTTCCTTTTCCTGAAGGAGGAGGAGATGCACAATATCCAGAAAATCGTGAGGGGCAAGGCGCTGGGCCTGCCGCCCGAGAAGGTTTCGCAGATGCTGATATTCGTTTGAGTGATTGCATGGCTGACAAAAAAGAGAAAGTTGCGGTGATTGCCGATTCGGCGACATGCACGGGCTTCAGGCTGGCAGGCGTGGAGAGCACGTTTGCGCTTGAGGGCAGGGAAGCGGAGGCAAAGATGGCTGAGCTGCTTTCCGACGAGAGCCTTGGCATCATCGTGGTGAGCGAGAGGATGGTGGAGAACTGCGACTGGCGCCTCAAGAAGAGGGTGGAGGCGACTGCAAAGCCAATCGTGGTTGCGATACCCGACTCGAAAGGCCCGATTGAGCAGGAGGAGTCCCTTGCCAAGCTGATAAAGCGCGCGCTCGGCGTGGACTTGACGAAGAAGAAATGAGATTTGGCGGATATTAATCTCCAAAGCCCGCAGGCTTTGACGAAGAAGAAACAGATGGCGGCGTAATGCTTACGAGGTGTTATGATGGGAATTTTGCACAGGATAACAGGCCCGGTCGTGGAAGCCAAGGGAGTGGCTGGCGCCAAGATGTACGACGTTGTAAAAGTGGGCAATGAAAGGCTCACGGGCGAAATCATCAAGATGGTGGGCGACGTGTCCACCATCCAGGTATACGAGGAGACCAACGGCATCCGCCCCGGCGAGCCTGTGGAGACCACGGGCGAGCCCCTGTCGGTGGAGCTGGGGCCGGGGCTCCTCAGGTCCATCTACGACGGCATCCAGCGCCCGCTCAACGTGATGGCGGACAAGGGCGGCGCATTCATCACGAGAGGCATGTCGGCAAACTCGCTTGACAGGGACAAGAAATGGGAGTTCGTGCCGGTTGCAAAGAACGGGCAGGCCGTGAAAACGGGAGACATACTCGGCACGGTGCAGGAAACGGAAATCATCGTCCACAAGATAATGGCGCCGTTCGACGGCAAGGTGAAGGACATCAGGGCGGGCAGCTTCACCGTGGAGGAGCAGGTCTGCACAATCACCAACGCGGCGGGGAAGGACCAGAAAGTCGCAATGATGCAGCGCTGGTTCGTGAGGAAATCCCGCCCTTCAGCCGAGAGGTTCGACCCGAACATCCCGCTCATCACAGGGCAGAGGATTGTGGACGTGTTCTTCCCGATTGCAAAGGGAGGCTCGGTCTGCATCCCGGGGCCGTTCGGCTCCGGAAAGACGGTGACGCAGCACCAGTTCGCAAAATGGTCGGACACGCAGGTCGTGGTGTACGTGGGCTGCGGGGAGAGGGGGAACGAGATGACGGAAGTGCTTACCGAGTTCCCGCACCTTGAGGACCCCAAGACGAAAAAGCCGTTGATGGACAGGACGGTGCTGATTGCAAACACCTCCAACATGCCGGTGGCCGCCCGCGAGGCGTCCATTTACACCGCCGTGACGATTGCGGAATATTACCGCGACATGGGTTACGACGTTGCGCTCATGGCGGACTCCACTTCGCGCTGGGCAGAGGCAATGCGCGAAATAGGAGGAAGGCTGGAGGAAATGCCTGGGGAGGAAGGGTATCCCGCCTACCTTGCGAGGAGGCTTGCCGAGTTCTACGAGCGCGCAGGGCGCGTGAGGTGCCTTGGCACCGACGAGAGCAGGACGGGCTCGGTCACCATCATCGGGGCGGTTTCGCCGCCGGGAGGGGACATCAACGAGCCGGTGTCGCAGAACACGCTCCGCGTTACGAAAGTTTTCCTGGCGCTTGACGCATCGCTTGCACAGCGCAGGCACTTCCCGGCATTCCACTGGCTGAGGAGCTATTCCCTGTACACGGACACGCTTGACAGCTGGTACACGCAGAACGTGTCCTCGGACTGGGTGGACCTCCGCAAGGAAGCGATGGCGCTCCTGCAGAAGGAGGCGGAGCTGCAGGAAATCGTGCAGCTCGTCGGCCCGGACGCGCTCCCGGAGAAGGAGCAGGCAATCATGGTCTCGACCAAGATGCTGCGCGAGGACCTGCTGCAGCAGTCGGCATTCCACGAGGTGGACACGTACTCGTCAATGAAGAAGCAGTATTTCATATTGAGGAACATCCTGCGCTTCCACCACCGCGCAATCGCGGCGGTCGAGCTTGGCGTGCAGCTCAAGAGGATAATGGAGCTGCCCGTCCGCGAGAGGATTGCGAGGATGAAGGAAGTGCCGGAGGAAAAGATAAAGGAGATTGACTTCCTCGGAAGCGAAATTGACAAGGCATTCGACTCGCTCGGGGCGGGGTCGAAGTAGGGTGGTTACATGAAGGAATACAAAACAATCACAAAAATCGCAGGCCCGCTCGTGTTCGTGGAGGGAGTGAACGACATAGGCTACAGCGAAATCGTCGAGATACAGCTCCCCTCGGGCGAGAGGAAGAAGGGCCAGGTGCTCGACACGCAGAAGGGGCTTGCGGTCATCCAGGTATTCGGCCAGACAGCCGGAATCAACCTCGAGGACACCACGGTGAAGTTCCTTGGCGAGACCATGCAGATAGGCGTGTCAACCGGGATGCTGGGCCGCGTGTTCAACGGGCTGGGAGAGCCCCGCGACAAGGGGCCAGCCATCATACCTGAGAAGAGGCTGGACATCAACGGCTCGCCCATCAACCCGTATGCGCGCGCAGAGCCGCGCGACTTCATCCAGACAGGTATTTCCACAATAGACGGCCTCAACACGCTGGTGAGAGGGCAGAAGCTGCCCATTTTCTCCGGCTCGGGGCTGCCGCACAACCAGCTTGCGGTGCAGATTGCAAGGCAGGCAAAGGTGGTGTCATCGGGCAAGGATGGCAAGGACCAGTTTGCCGTGGTGTTTGCCGCGGTTGGAATCACCCACGAGGAGGCCTCGTTTTTCATGCGCGACTTCGAGAAGACGGGCGCGCTTGAGAGGGCCGTGCTGTTTTTGAACCTGGCGGACGACCCGTCGGTGGAGAGGATTATCACGCCCCGCCTGGCGCTCACCACCGCGGAGTACCTTGCGTACGAGAAGAACATGCACGTGCTGGTCATCATCACGGACATGACAAACTACTGCGAGGCGCTGCGTGAAATCGCATCGGCCCGCGAAGAGGTGCCCGGAAGGAGAGGCTACCCGGGCTACATGTACACCGACCTTTCGACCATTTACGAGAGGGCGGGAAGAATCAAGGGAAAGGATGGCACTGTGACGCAGCTATCCATCCTCACCATGCCCGGCGACGACATCACCCACCCCATCGCCGACCTGACGGGTTACATCACGGAAGGGCAGATTGTGCTGGGGCGCGACCTTCACAGGAAGAACATCGTGCCGCCGGTGGACGTGCTCCCGTGCCTGTCAAGGCTCATGAACCTGGGGATAGGCAAGGACAGGACGCGCGAAGACCACCGCGGCATGGCGGACCAGCTTTACGCCGCGTATGCAACAGGCCGCGACCTGCGCTCGCTTTCCGCAGTCGTCGGGGAGGAGGCGCTTTCCGCAACCGACAAGACATACTTGAAGTTCGCGGACGTGTTCGAGAAGCGCTTCATCGCGCAGGGCACGCACGAGGACAGGACAATCGAGCAGACGCTTGAGCTTGGCTGGGAGATGCTTGCCATGTTCCCGGAGAGCGAGCTCAAGAGGCTGAAGAAGGAGTTCATCGAGAAATACGGCAGGAAGTACAGGAAAAATTAAGCTAGCTGGCGCCGTGATGTGATAAGGATGGCCGATAACCCGAACCCGACAAGGATGGAATTGCTCAACGCGAAGAACCGCGTGAAGCTCGCGCGCAAGGGGCACAAGCTCCTCAAGCAGAAGCGCGACGCGCTCATACTTGAGTTCTTCAAGATACTGGGCAAGGCGCAGGACCTGAGGAGCGAGCTGAATACGCGCATGTCAAGCGCATACGGCTCGCTTGCCGTCGCGCAGGCATACCACTCCATGCAGGAGATAGAGGAGGCGGCGATGGCGGTGAAGCGCGCGCCCAACGTGCACGTCGAGGTCAGGAACATCATGGGCGTGAAAATCCCCACGCTCGAGGCATCCGAGCCGAAAAAAATCCTTCTTGCGCGCGGCTATTCCATCGTGGGAACGAGCGCGAAGATAGACGAGGTGGCGGATTCTTTCGAGCACGTGCTCGACCTTGTCTTCAAGCTGTCGGAGACGGAAAACGGCATCAGGCGCCTCATCCTTGAGATTGAGAAGACAAAGAGGCGCGTGAACTCGCTGGAGTTCGTGATGATTCCGCGCCTTGAGAAGCAGGCGAAGTTCATCTCGTTCCGCCTCGAGGAGATGGAGCGCGACAGCTTTGTCATGCTCAAGACAATCAAGCGCAAGCTCGAGAAGAACGCGGAAGAGAAGCGGAAGAAAACTGCGGCTTGATTCTGTTTCTTTTTTTTTGATAAGAGAGCGGCTTCTGTTTTTTCTTTTCCATCCCACGCCCCGTATTCATTTCGCCGCTGCCGCAATCAAATCAAGGTACATTATCCTCTGCCTTTTCCCATGCTGCAACGGAATGAAGCCGCGCTTGCCGTAAAATGCGCGCGCGGAATCCTTTGCATCCACAGATATGAGCCTGCAGCCTATCCTTTCCGAAATGCCACACGCTGTGCCGATTGCAAAACTTACAAGCTTTGTGCCAAAACCTTTCTTCTGGAAGGGGCAGCTGACTGCAAGCCTGCCGATTTTCAGCGCAGGGATTGTCGCATAGCGTATCCCTTTCTTGCCGAAAAAATAGACAAGCGCACGGTCCTCCTTTATGGTTATCCCGTCTGCCAGGAGGGTGACATAGCCGATGAGTGCGCCTTGCCCGAAGAGAAGATAGGTGGCTGAAATGCCCTGCGCCTGCTGGGAAAGCGCATCATGCCGCAGGTAATCCACCAAGTCGGTTTCCTGGTTTTCAAATTGAAGGAGCCTGCTTCTATGCCTTGCCGAAAGCTTCTCGAAGAAGAACTGTTCCACTGACGATTCCATGTTCCCGCCCGTTTAGGTGCGGATGTCAAAGCATTTGTACTGGCGCAGAGCCTGCCTGATGAACCTCAGCCTTCTTGCGCTGGGCTTATTCTGCTCCGACACTATGCTGCGCATGAAAACCAGGGCATCCTTGCCCCTAAGCACAGGTGTTGGGGTTATTGGCTTTGCCATAATGCTCACATCCAATATTTTCATCTGGCAGGCTATAAACCTTGCGTTGCCTGCCGCAAATCTTGGGCAAATGGCAGTTTATATGCGCTTCGGGAGTGGGATGCCGGTGGAATTCAGCCCCTTCCGCTCATTATCCTTTTTGCCTCTTCCTTTATGCCTTGCGCATTCTTCTCGGAAAAGCCAAGCGCGCGCAGCCGCTCGTCGGGCATTGCCGCGACGTCTTTCACCAGGATGATGCCTGCGCCGTGCAATGCCTCGAAGCCGCGCCTGTCCAGGCGCGAGATGAGCGTGGAGGGGTAGAGCCTGTTCTCCTCGATGCGCACCTGGAGGGACTCGTCGCGCGGGAAGCTCCAGCCCAGAAGCTTCAGCCCGACGCAGTCTGAGTACTGGATGACGTCGTAGGAAAATTTGGTGTTTGTGACGAGCCAGCCGGAGTCTATGTCCGGGTTGGCGTCATGGACGTCAAGGAAGCGCGCCCAGGAATAAAGCGCGGTCTGGATGTGGCATTGGAGGTGGGGCGAGTTGTGGAACTTGCACTCCGAGATGAACTTCGTGGCATTGTGCCCGGGAATCGCCGGGCGGGTTGCGACAACGTCTATCTCGTGCTGCACGCACTTGCCGCGCAGCGTCTGGCACAGGAGGGTGGAATAGCCCCTGCCCTTGAGGAGGGCGGCGGTGAATGTCTCGAACGGATGCCCGTCGGGCCCGAGTTTCAATAGGGCCGCCTTGAGGCCGAAGCGCGCGGCTGCGCCCTGCTTCAGCTCGCGCAGCCGCTCGAATGCGAGATTGTAGATTTCATCGGTTGCGATGCCGGTGCGCATGCGGGACTGCAGGGAATCAATCACTTCGTCGGAAAGCGCGCGCGAAGCGCCTGCCCGCGAAAGTGAATGGCGTATCTTGTTGTAGTCGAGCGGCTCCTGCGTGCCATCCGCCTTTCTCACCATTATTTCGGCCATGGGGGGAGGAACACGGGCAAGGTATAAAAAACTTCCAAAGAAGTTTTTTAGCAGTGGGATTGTGGAGATTCCAATACAATGAAAAAGTTGCAGACAACTTTTTCAGCATTGGAGCATTGGAATATAGAAATTCCAATACAATAAAAAATGCGCACTGCGGCAGAGGGTGAATTTTTAAGCGTGAGCATCGCATTGGCTGATGGTGATAGGATGAGATTTTTGATTTTGGCGCTTGCAGCCTTTGCGCTTTTGCTGGCAGGATGCGCGGGAAGCGCGCAGCAGCCCACGGCAGCGGATAATGGCGCCTTGAATGCATCCTCAAACGGGGGCGCGCCATTGCAGCAGGGGAACGGCACCGAGCCGGGCGCAAATGCGAATGAGACGGGCGCGCCCATTGACCCTGCGGCCCAGCTGATACAGGACCCCGCATCCCAACTTCCGGCACAGGATGCCATGGGCATCTCGCGCACAGCGCTTGCAGCCCATAATTCTGAAACAGACTGCTGGGTTGGCTACAACGGAGCGGTGTATGACATAACGGCATTCCTGCCCAGCCACAAGGATTACAAGGCGCTGATTGTGCCGCTGTGCGGGACTGCGGACGAGTTCCAGGCAAAGTTCATCGGGCAGCATGACACGTCGAAGATAAGCGTGCTGGAAAGCCAGGCCAAAATCGGCAACCTGGCGGCACAGTAGGTTTTTTATTCTGCTCCTCTTTTTTACCCATATGGCAGAGCACAAGGAAAAAGGCGAATGGGTGCACCCCGGGCAGCGCCAATGGGAAGAGGACAGCGGCAAGCGCTGGTTCAACTGGTGGATTTTGCCAATCGAGATATTGGGGCTGATTGGCCCCATCATAGGCGCGGCAGTCAGCCTGCTCATCACGCTAGTCTGCATATGGATGCTCCAGGCCGTGAATATCATATTCCAAAGCGAGCTGGTTTCGCTTTTGGTGGCCGCGGTTTACAGGAACCTAGCGGTGTTTTTCGCAGCGCCGCTCGTGATAGGCTATTGCCAGTATTTCGCGCGCAGGTTTTACCTCGGTTTCGCCCTGCTCTGGCCCGTCGGCAATGCGGTTGGCTTCGCATTTTCCATGTGGACAATCGCATGGCTGCTGCGCACCATCGGCACGCTTGCCAATGTGCTCCTGCTTTCGCAGATAGGCGCGGCATTGCGCGAGAGCCTGCTGCCGATATTTGCCATTGTGCTGGCGCTGGGCTATATTTCAGTGCTGGCAAGGCGCACACAAAACTAGTTTGAGAAGAGCAGGCTCCTGGCACCAAAAAGCACGATTTGCCCGACTGCAGGCACTGGCTTTGGGCCCAGCCCAATTGAATGGAGAAGGCAGGCATGCCGATATCCGTTGTTCCCGACCTGCCCGGAATTCTTGATGGCTTCTTCGCGCATGCGCTTTATCGTGTAAAGGCGCACGAGTTTCCGGGCGCCGAAGAGGCGGCATCTGGCAGAAAACACCGAATCCTTGACTGCCCAATCCAGATTTTCCAGCGTTTGATGCGAGAACGCCTTGGACAGCTTCATCTCGGCTTTTTGCTCGCACTTGTAGTGGAATGAAAGGAGGGGGTGCCGGAAAAAGACCTTTGCCGGAAGCCTGCCGGCGTACCGGGATTTGGCGTCCTGCCTGAAGCGCAGGAATTTCTGCACATGGGTGGCGCCTGATTGTGCCATGGCTGGATAATGGGCAAACGATTAAAAAAAGGCGCTGATGCCGCGGCTAGAAGATGCGGGGCGCAAGGCACCGCTCTGCGCCTAGAAGATGAAAACATCGTCTATTTTTGACTTCAGCGCGGCTGCCACATTGTGCGCAAGCAGCAGCGATGGGTTGTACTTGCCCTGCTCGAGAAAGACGATGGTCTCGCGGCGCACGCCCACCTTTTTCGCCAAGTCCTCCTGCGTCATGCCGTAGCGCGCGCGGAGCTCCTTTATGCGGGTTTTCATCAGGAATCGCCCCTGTAGAGCAGGTAGCGCTTGATGAACAGCTGCGAGAGGAGCATGGTGAAAAGTATCACGCCGCCGAACTGGATTGCCGTGAGCTTCATATAGCCGCTGTAGTCGAACCAGAACAGGACGGCAATCATCACGTAGGACACCCACCAGGAATACATTGCTGCGCGGTTGTGGATGGCAATCGTCCTCTCGTCATTGAGCACCACGCCGGATTTCCTGCGATAGAATGAAAATGCGATTATGATTGCGCCGACCAGCCCCCCGACTGCCAAATCGGGCAGCGAAAGCTCGCCCGGGCCGTTGAGAACCACCACTACCACCGCGGCAATCATGAGGGACGCAAGGATGAACGGCGCCTGCTTCCAGAATTTGGTCTTCATCGTGAAGGAGAGGGCGAAGAGCCCGGCGATTGCGAGCGCGAATGAGAGGCGCGCGTCAATCATTGCCGAGAGCAGTACCAAGAGGGCTGCCGCCACGGCGATGAGCTGCTGTTTCCCGCTTTCCTTTTGTTCCATATTTCTCACCTTTTGTTAGTTGAACAACACATTTTGTTAGAAATATATAACAAAATGTTTTAAAGCCTATGCTTGGCACGACGGAAAAAGGAAAAGTCAGTAAGGGTTGCCCGCGTCTTTTTGGAACTCGGCCTGCATGTCCTGCCAGGTTCCACCCGTGGAGGCTGCGTCGCGCTTTTTCCTGCAGCGCGCGGCGTCCTCCTTCTTCCCGAGCTTGTCGAAAAGCGAGGCGGCATGCGAGTAGTCGCTGCCTTTCTCATAGGCGTCCGCAGCCTCGGCTTCCATGGAAAGCGACAGGTAAACCTCGGCGGCTTTAACGAAGAGCATCTTCCCCTCTAGGCGGGCTGCGCGCGCAAGCTGGCTTGCTTTCTCGGTTTCGTCCATGTTCCCACCGCCCTCTAAATCTTGCCGACAAGGCCCGTGCTTGGCTTGATTGCCTTTGCGCCCGGCTTCCAGTTCATGGGGCAGACCTCGCCGTTGTGGCTCTTCACGTACTGCGCCGCCTGGAGCTTGCGGATGAGCTCGTCAATGCTCCTGCCTATGGAGTTCTCGTGGAACTCGTATGCCTTGACAATGCCGTCCGGGTCTATGAAGAATGTTGCGCGGAGCGAAAGCCCTTCCTGGGGGATGAGCGTGCCATAAGCCGTGCACACGCGGCGCGCAGGGTCGGCGAGCATCGGGAAGCGTATCCCCTTTATCAACGGCGATGAGTCGTGCCACGCAAGGTGGACATAGGCCGTGTCGCCGCTCACCGAAATTATCTCGGCGCCAAGCGCTTTTATTTCATCATGGTGCGCCGCCAGCTCGCCAAGCTCAGTGGGGCATACGAACGTGAAGTCGGCAGGGTAGAAAAAGAGCACCACCCATTTGCCGCGGTAATCCTTGAGCGAGACCTTCTTCATGTCGCCGTCAACGTATGCGTCCTCGGTAAAATCGGGCGCGCGCTCGTTTATTGAAACCATGTCCCCACCTTCCTTGCGGTGTTGGAGAGGGGGAAGTTTATATCGCTTGATGGTGCAGGCGCGCGTGAAGGAGCGGCGGGAAGAATCAGAACTTCAGCGCCAGCTGCGCCCCGCCTTTCCGGGCATTGTAGCCAGGATATGCCCTTGGGGCATCCATGCTTTTTCTTGCCACATACTCGATTATTTCCATCCCTTTGGGCAGGGAGGACAGGTATTTTTCAAATGCCTTTGCCTTCCCCGGACGGCTGTAAATGATTATGGAATCGAACCTCGCCGCCTTTGCAGCAGGCATGTCCGAAAGCTTGTGGCACGCCACCATGGACGGGAACCATTCCCCGAACTGCTCGTTCAGGAGCTTTTCCTGCTCTTCGCTCTGGCAAAAAACCAGGGTGCGCGTTTCTTTTGCCGGCGAAAGCTCCCAGTACAGCTTGTCCATTTTCGGGTTTTCCCCGCATTCCGCTGCCGTTTCCAATACCGTTGCTGCGAACTGCGCGGTTTGCTCGCCTACGCGGCTTTTTGCCTCCCTCTTCCCAAGGTAGTCCTGGGCCGCTGCGATGGACTCCGTTTCCACCATGTCCTTTATCTTGCAGAGGGAAATCGCGGACGACAGCACGCCATAAAGCGTCCTATCCTTGACACGGCAGAGCTCAAGCGCCCCGCCAGATTTCTTCAGGGCATACTTCATGGGCGCGCTGCCTGCGGCAGGAGTGAGGCAAAATTCAAGCCGTTCCCCGCCAGAATCCAGGAAAATGGAGATGTTTGCCTTGAGTGCGCCCCAAACCGCCAATCCGGCTCCGCTCATTTTTTCAAAGAGCATTTCTTTCATGTCGCCGGGCTTGGCGCCAGAAAGGCTGAGCTGGAACACAAGCGAGTCTATGGCAACGCGGGTGTCAGGGGTTTTTCTCCGGAAGTCAAGAAGGCGCAGGAAATCAAAGTTGTTCAGGCTGACGCCGGAACCAACGCATGCGGACATGACATCGGGATTGTTGAGAATCCGCCGAGCCCTTTCCTTGAGCTTTGCCCCGGCGTCTTCTATATGAGGCGGCAAAATGAGTGGGACTAACGCAACTGGCTCGTCGATATGCCTGTCCGCGAATGCATGCCCCATAAGCGCCCCTGATTCGAGTTATTATATATGTATTTTTACGGAAGTTGTTTATAATGCTTTGCCTGACGGAGAAAAGAAAAAAAAGATAGCCCCTGGCGGATGGAGCAGCCGCGCAGCGGCTGCGACAGATTTTGCGCAGCAGCGCAAAAGCCGGGGGCTGTGAGCGAAGCGAGTAGCCCCTGGCGGATTCGAACCGCCGTTACCGGGTTGCTTCGAAGACCTTTGCCGTTTTTCCAGGGGCGCTTCCCTCTTTTTCGGCGAACCGAAAAAGGGGCGCCTTTTCGCTTCCGTGAAAAGGCCGTTTGGAGCGTGCCCATCTGGAGCGACAAAAAGGGCTCTTCAAAGCCCAGCGTCCTTGGCCACTAGACGAAGGGGCTGCCATGCTGCACCAGCCATGATTGGCATTGCCTGTAATATAAACTATTGCGGGCCGCGCGCGCAGCCCCTAGTATTGCCGGGCGGCATAAACAATGACAGTGGCGTCCTTGCCGCAGGCGATGCACTTGCCATGCGCGCGCTCGTTCTTCCCGTACCTTGTGCCGCGCACGTTGGCGGAGCATTTTTCCTTCACGGCATCGGCGCACTTTTCGCCGGGCTTTTCCATCGTGCAGAAAGGCACCGCGACGATTTTGCCAGCCTCAAGCTCGGATGCCAGGGTTTCCATGCTGTCTGCCTTGGAGATGCGCGCGTCGAATTCGCCCTGCGCCTTGCTTTTCATGCCTTCAAGCATGAGGCCGCCTTCGCGCGAAAGCCAGGAGGCAAGCTCGCCCTTTTTCACCTGCGCCTTTGCCCGGTTGTCGCGGCGAACCACGGTGAATATGCCCGATTCGGCCTCGCGCCCGCCAACCTCTATGCGGAAGGGCACGCCCTTCATTTCCCATTCGTTGTACTTGAAGCCGGGCGTGTTGGGCGAGAAGTCGCCTTCGGCGCGGATGCCGCCCTTTGAAAGCAGTGAGATTATTTCACGCGCCGCATTTTCCACAATTCCCTCGTTCCCCTTGCGCGGGATGGGAACCACGATTGCCTGGACGGGCGCGAGCGAAAACGGGAGCACGAGCCCCGAGTCGTCGCCGTGCGTGGAGATTACCGCTGCATATATCCTGGAGATGCACGGGCCGTAGCACGTCTGCCAGCAGTATTCGGATTCGCCTTTCTCGTTGAGGAACTTGACATCGAATGGCCTGGCGAAATTCTGCCCGAGCAGATGGGTGGATGGGAGCTGCAGCACCCTGCCGTCAGGCATGAGGCAGTCCGCCGCGTATGTGGAAACCGCGCCCGGGAACTTGTCCCACTGCGGGCGCTCGAAGAAGATGAACGGCACGCCAAATTCGCCGAAGATTATGTTCTGCGCCATTTCCATGTCCACTGTGACCTGCGAGCGCGCCTCGGCCTCGGTGGCAAATGCGTCGTGCGACTCTATCCAGTGGAATTCGCGCGAGCGGATGAATGGCCGCGTTGCCTTTGTCTCGTATCTCCACACCTGGGAGGAATGGTATATCTTGAGGGGAAGGTCGGATTTGCCCTGTATCCAGAGGGAATACATCTGGTACATGGCGGTTTCGGACGTGGGGCGCATTGCGAGGCGCTCCTCCAGCTTGTTCTCGCCCGCGCGCTCCACCCAGAAGACCTCGGGCGTGAAGCCCTCCACGTGCTTTGCCTCCTTGTGGAAGTTGCTTTCGGGAATGAGCGCCGGGAACCAGGCGGGCTTGTGCCCTGTGCGCTCCATTTCAGCCTCGTAGATATTGTACATCTTTTTCATGCTGGCGACTGACCAGGGCATGAAGACGACAAACCCCTTGACGTTGTAGCGAAGGTCGCAAAGCTTGGCTTCCTTCGTGATTTCGGTGTACCATTCCGAGAAATTCGATTTTTTGTTCTGCATGTAGGGATAAAGGAAGAAAAAAATATAAAGAGAGGGAAACTTCGCCTAGTAGATGATGTCGTGGAACTCCTGTTTGGCAATTTTTTGGCTATAGCCATAGTGCGGGGCGTATTTGTCCTCATCGTGGGAGTACGTCTCACCCATTATGCCCTCGAATTTGCAGAGGCACGCGGATTCGTTTTCTTTCTGAAAAGAGCATTTCCTGGAAGAGGTGCACTTGAATTGCTCCTCTCCCTTGTCAGTCTTTATCCCAAGGCCTAATGCAAAGGGACACGCCCTCTTTACAACATTTGTACCTTGCTTGTTCCCGGCACCATCACCGTTCGGATTTTCCATTTGTTTTTGAACTGGCTTAACCACCATATCACCTTGGCGCGTTTTGTGCATGGACTTTTGTTTTTAAGCTTGCCTTCCATTTGCTGCAAATGATGGCACAGGATGTTGCATGTGGAACAAAAGCGGCGGGGGAGGAAAATGGGCAAAATGGGTAGCAAGGGTTAAAAGCCGCCGTGTGGAAGGGAAGGATGTCCTGAGTGGGACAAAACGTTCTGGGGATTATGACGGCAACGAGGCTGCCTGCGGGCGGCGCATTGCCGTTTTCGGCGCAGGGGGATTGAAGATGGCAACTACCGCTAACATGATACGGCTTTACCTCAAGCGCAGGCCGCAGCTCCTGTCAATGGTGAACAACGGCCTGTGCAACTATTCGGCGCTTGCGCGCCGCCTCCAGCGCGAGATTTTCCCGTCGCAGAAAGGCGAGTTCGCCGCGATAAAGGCGGCGCTTCTGCGGATGGCAAGGGACACGGGGCGCTCGGACGTTGACTGGGAGCGCGGGGTGGAGAGGATACTGCGCTCAAGCACAGTGGAGATACGCTCCGACGTGTGCGTGGCATCGTCCAAGGGCGGGATAGGCGTGCCAGTGATTGCCACCTCGAATTCCAAGTCGGGCGTGATGAGCGTGGTGGACGCCTCGTACGCGAAGGAGCTTAGGAAAAAGGGGGTCGGCGTGATAGACGGCCTCACGCTCATAATATTGTGCAGCCCGCGCGACCTGCAGGACACGCCAGGATGCGTTGCTGTGATACTCAACGCGATTGCCGCCGAAGGCATAAACGTGCTGGAGTTCATCTCCTGCCACACCGACACGCTGATGGTGGTGAGGAACGCCGATTCCGTCCAGGTGTATGGGATACTGTCCGGCCTGATTGAGAAGAGCAGGAAGTAAAGTAGCTATTTTTTATATCTTTGTGGATAGATACTTTCCCATGCAGAAAAAGAGCATCAAAGATGATGCTAGCCCGGCAAATGGCGGAAAGAACGGGCAGCGCGATGGGAAAAACACCATGAAGATGAGCGGCAGCGAGTTTGAGAGACGCTATGACTGCCCTTTCAGCCCGCCCCCTTCGCTTGACGACCTGGCAGGGCGCGCGCTCGTGAAGCTGCGCGAGGCGACGTTCACTTGCGACCTCGAGGGGCTTGGCATGCGCAGGCGGCTTCTTGAAAGGTTCCGCATCCCATGGGAAGAGATGGACCAGTTCCGCCTCACAAACGGGCTGGCGTTCGAGGGGTTTTTCAAGTACTGCAAAAAGCCAGGGGTGTTCTTTTCCGATGGCGAGCTTTCGATGAACAGCGACGAGGGGCTCCGCAAGGAGGCAACGAAATTCTTCCTCCGCTTCGACGCGGACAAGGACGGGATAATCGGCCCGTCGGATGCGGACGCGCGCGGATATGTCACCGAAGATACTGTTGATGAATGCGACATCTGCAGGCACCACTCAGGAGATGCGCCGTACGGGAACAGGGCCAATGGCGGGCTCAAGAAGCTCCAGGACCAGATAGATGCAAAGGCGGAATGGACTGCGAAGCGCATAAAGGAAAACTCACGCACGATAGAGATAGGGGAACGCCGCGTCTACTGCTATGACCTCCAGGTGCATTACCTTCCGACGTGGCTTTGGGGCACGAGGATACTCCACATTTCAGACATCCATTTCAGGGGCGACGGCAGGGATGCGTCAAAAATGGATTTCCTTGCCTCCCTTCCAGGCACGATTGGGAAAGCGCCGGAGATTGTGCTGATTACCGGAGATTTCATCACGGACAGGATAGCGAACCTGGGCGAAAAGGCGCTGGCGGCGCTCGGGCAGCTTTTCCCGGGCGCGTTCCGCGCATTCGTGCTTGGCAACCACGACCTGAGGCATGGCGAGCCGCTGAAGATGCGCGGGGCACTGATGGAAATGGGCTACCTGGACCTGACCAACAGGCATGCGCAGGTGAAGGCTCATGGCTTTCCCATCAACGTGTTCGGAATGGACGATTTTATCGCCGGAAAGCCAAAAATGCCCAGCATCCCGCCTGAGCACCGGCTGGAAACCAACATCCTCATCACCCACAACCTGGACGCGGTGAACGGGGCGTTCCCGGGGAGCTTTGACCTCATCCTGTCAGGGCACACGCACGCTGGCGAGAAGAATTTTTTCATTTTCAGCGGATTCGACTACCTGTGCCTTTTCAACAAGGAATTCCTGAACAGGAATAACCAGAAAAAGGAATGGAAGATGGTTTCCCAGCGCACGGCGTCATACGTCAACCCGGGGCTGGGCAGCCACTCGGGCAGGCGCTTCAACACCGCGCGGGAAGGCGTGGCGCTGATTTCTCTTTTTGGCTGAAAGCCGCCAAGCCGGGCCAACAGCAGCAATTTAAACCTTTCATCAGGAAGCTAACCATCCTGTTCAGAGAATGAGAGGGTGAAATTTCCATGGGCAGTTCGCTTGATTTCGTAAAGCCGATTTTGCATCTCCTTCCGGAGGTGGCGCCTCCGCGCTCCCCCCCGCCGCTGCGCGAGAAACTGATGTGGACGGGGATTGCGCTTGCGATATTCTTCATAATGTACAATGTGAGCGCGGCAGGCGTGGCGCCGAAAACATCAAGCGCCGACTTCTTGCAGGTGGTCACGGCGTCAAAGATAGGCTCGCTCATCACAGTGGGGATAGGCCCCATCGTGCTCGCGTCCATCTTCCTGCAGCTTTTCGCAGGCGCGAAGATAATACAGGTTGACATGAGCGACCCGGATCAGAAGAAAACGTTCCAGGGCGCGCAGAAGCTCCTCGCGATACTGCTCTGCTTTTTCGAGGCGGCGGTGTACATCATTTTCGCGCGCGTGACGCTCGTCGCGCTCTTCCCCGGGCTTGGGGAGGGGACGATGCTTGTGGACGGGGTGCAGACCCTGCATGCGCCGTTCACGGTGGCATTGGTCATACTCCAGGTGGCGCTCGGCTCGCTCATACTGCTTTACCTTGACGAGGTGGTGAGCAAGTACGGCATCGGAAGCGGCATTTCGCTTTTCATCGCGGCGGGAGTTTCCATGTCGGTGGTAGGCGGGAGCTTCCTGCTGTTCGAGCAGGCCGCCGAGGCGCTCTCGTCAGGAAGCGCAGAGGCGCTGCCGAACGCGATACTTGCGCTGCTGCCGCTGTTCTTCACCGCGCTCGTGTTCGTGGTGGTCGCATATGCGGAAGGGGTGAAAGTGGAAATCCCGCTTGCCTTTGACCGCGCTCGCGGGCTGGGAAGCCGCTTCCCGATAAAGTTCCTGTACGTGTCGAATATCCCGGTCATCCTTGCAGCCGCGCTCCTGCTCAACATGCAATTTTTCGCAATCAGCCTGCAGAACCAGCACCTGTGCCTCACAGGCACCTATGAAAAGGACGCGCCAAGCTACAACAAGTGCAATGGCGGGTTCGACCTGGTCCCGGCAATCGCGTTCGTGGACTCGGGCAACCAGCTCCGCGACGGGCTGTTTTACCTGATATCCCCGATTTACCGTCCGCTGTCGGGCAACTACGGGGTGTACTTCGGGAACCTCATAAACGGAACCACGCCGATTTACGGCATACCCGAGTGGGCGCACGTAGTGATATACATAATATTCATGATGGTGCTTTGCGTGATATTCGGCCAGTTCTGGGTGGAGACCACCAACATGGGCGCAAAGGACGTGGCGGAGCAGCTTGACAAGTCAGGCCTGCAGATACCAGGGCACCGCCGCGACCCGAGGATTGTGGAAAGCGTGCTGGCGAGGTACATACCGTACATCGTGGTGCTGGGAAGCGCGTTTGTCGGGCTGCTTGCTGCGCTTGCGGACATGACCGGGGCGCTCGGCACCGGGACGGGAATACTGCTCACAGTGGGCATACTTTACAGGATGTACCAGGACCTGGAGAACCAGAAGATGTTCGACAACTATTCCGGCCTGGGCGGCCTGATATCCTGATGCGGTTGATGACATGGCGATGAAAAATTTTAGTGGAAATTTTCCAGTAGTTGATGGAGCTTCCGCTAAAATGACCATAGTGCTCGGCGTTCCTGGCGCAGGCAAATCCACGGTGCTATCCGCGCTGAAGGGGAAGGAGGGCTGCACGCTCGTCAACTACGGGGACCTGATGTTTGATATTGCCTCGAAGAGGAAATACGTGTCGCACCGCGACGACCTGAGGAAGCTGCCGCCCGCCACGCAGAAAAAGGTGCAGGCGGAAGTGGGCGAAGCGCTTGCGGAAATGAAAGGGAACGTGGTGCTGGACACCCACTGCTCGATTGCGACGCCCAAAGGCTACCTTCCGGGATTGCCATTTTTCCTCCTGGGAAAGCTCGACGTTTCGCAGCTTGTGCTCATCACGGCGCCGATAAAGGACATCATCGCGCGCAGGAACGCAGACAAGACGCGCGCGAGGGATGCCGAAAGCGAGGAGTCGCTTGCGCAGCACCACAATATGAACATGGCCCTGCTTGCGGCGTATGCCGCATTCTGCGGCGCGCCAGCGAAAATAATCGTGAATTCGCAGGGGAATGCAGAGGAAGCGAAAAGGGCGCTGCTTGCCCTGTTCGAGTAAGGTGTTAACGTGCTTTTTGACCTTGCAAACTATTGGGCATTCGTGGCGCTGCTTGCCGTAATCTACATTGCAATCACCACCACGGTGCAGGCGAACATAGGCGGCAAGAACCGCCTGAAAACGCTCCAGGAGGAAATGAAAGCGGTCCAGCTTGAGCTCATGGAAGCGGGCAAGAAGAACGATGCCGCCGCAAGCGACGCGGTGATGAAAAGATACTGGGGCATGACCGGCGAGCTGATGATGATACAGTTCAAGATGCTCGGCGTGCTCCTGATAGTGCTGTTCGCGTTCATGGCCGTTTTCCCGCACTTCGAGCCGGGGATGGAAGACGACATGAGGGGCGCGCTGTTTGACGACGGGCTTGCCGCGCACTGCGACATTGCGGCGGGGGACGGCGTCTACTCGGGCTGCTTCGCAGTGCCTGCAAACGCAAGCACGGGCGCATGGGTCGCGGATGTTTACCTTTATTCCGCCGGGAACGAGACGCTTGCGAAAAACGGCACCCCGCTCTACGTGGAAGGCGGAGCGCCCGAAGACATCTGGGTGCAATCCATTTCGCAGTCAGGCTTCATTGACGGGCTTTTGGGCAAGACCGCGTACCATATCAACGCCACCACGGATGCGCAGAACGTGACGCGCGGGCAGGCGGTGGCGCTATATGCAACGGTGTCGCCAGCGCCCCAGAAAGGCGCCAGGCTCGAAGGCTCGCTCGACATGGGCACGTTCTATCACGCCGATTTGCCCTTCACAATACCTTTAATAAACATCCGCCGTATAATCGGCTCCTACGGGGTTTTCCTCTTTGCTGCATTCGTGATAAGCATCCTATACAGCATAGGAAAAGCCGCATATACAGCAGCAACCAAGAAAAAATAGAGGTGCATTTATGCCGCTTCCAAAAAACAGGTCTAACTCGGTGAGAAAGCTCCACGTGCGCGTCCCGAAGAGGGGGCACGTGATACACTACAAGAGGCGCGTGAAGGGGAACACCCACACCGACGCAATCACCGGCGAGAGGCTCCAGGGCGTGCACTCCCGGCAGGGAAAAGCCGCAAGCAGCAAGGTCCCGAACCGCAAGTTCGGCGGGAACCTTTCCTCGGCGACGTCCTCGCGCGTGATAAAATTCGCATCCCGCGTCAAGGAAGGCGCGATGACATTGGAACAGGTTGATGTGAGATTGCTTTCGCACGTCAAGGGGCTCCTGAACAAGAAGTAGGCGGACAACTGAAAAGAGGCTGCAAATGATAATCTGCATCTCGGGATTGTCGGGGAGCGGGAAGAACTCGGTTGGCGAGGAGGTTGCAAAGCTCCTTTCCCTCCGCGTGGTGAACCCGACGTTCAAGACGATTGCCGCGAAGCAGAAAATGACGCTCATGGAGTTCCACAAGAAGGCGGAACAGGAACATTCCATTGACAGGCAGTTCGACGCGCATTTGATTTCGGATGCGAAAAGGGGGAACTGCGTGGTGACCACGTGGCTCGGCCCGTGGATGGTGAAGGGCGCGGACATCCGCGTGTGGCTGTATGCCCCGAGCGCGGTGCGCGCGCGCCGCGTTGCCGGCAGGGACAGCATGACGCCGGAGCAGGCCCTCGCGCACATAAGCGACAGGGATGAAAGCAACCATCACAGGTACAATGAAGTGTACCATATCAACATTTACGATCATTCGGGCTTTGAGCTCGTGATAAACACGGAGAGATTCCTGCCCGCGCAGTCGGCCCAGATAATTGCTGCGGCTGCGCGCGCGATTGGCGGGAAGAAAGCCGCGGCTGGAAAGGCGGCGAAGAAAGTTGCAGTTAAAAGGGCAGCAACGAAAAAGAAAAACAGGAAAAGGTGAACATTATGTGCGACCATTGCGGCTGTGGAAAGGCGGAAAAGACGGCAAAGAAGCCCATGAAGAAAGCCAAGAAGGCTAAGAAGAAGTAATTTATTTTAAAGAAATATTCAAACGGTGATTAGGATGGCAGCTATTGAAGTTGGAAGGATTTGCGTGAAGACGAAGGGCCGCGACTCCGGCGAAAAGGTCGTCATAACGAAAGTGCTTGACGACAGCTACGTCATGGTGCGCTCGCCCGCGCGCAAGAAAGGCGACAGGAAGTGCGCGGTTTTGCACCTCGAGCCGACTGAGACGAAAGTGTCGGTTTAGATTTTCTTCTTTTAATTTGTTTTTTTTAAGCAGCGGAAGCCATGCGCGGGTTTGGATGGATTTCTAGTTCTTCGGGTGTTTGCCGCCAAATCGAAACCTATTTAAGCTCGGGGAAGAAGAACTGTCCGCTGCCGTATCCACGGGTGCTTTTCATGGTGTCTGAAAAATTGGCCGAGCGTCTCCGCTGTTCATTCGTAATAATAGACAAGCCGCGCGGCCCCAGCTCGCACGAGGTTGCCGCGTGGGTGCGGAAGATACTGGGCGCGCCGAAAAGCGGGCACTCGGGCACGCTGGACCCGAAAGTGTCGGGCGTGCTTCCCGTCGGGATTGGCAAGGCGACGAAGCTCCTGCCGTTCCTTACGACGAAAGACAAGACATACATGTGCGTGATGGGGACGAAAAAGCCCCAGACTGACGGGCAGTACCGCGAGATGTTCGCGAAGTTCACGGGCACCATCACCCAAACGCCCCCGAAGGAAAGCGCGGTTGCAAAAAAGCCGCGCAAGCGCAAGGTTTATTATATTAAGCCCATCCAAATGAAGCCCACTCAAGCCCTATTTGAGGTGCACTGCGAGGCTGGAACGTACATTCGTGTGCTGGTTTCAGACTTTGGCAGGATTTGCGGCGGAGCTGAAATGCTCGAGCTTCGGAGGATTGCCGTTGGCAATATCTACGAAGGTTCGGCGCATAATCTTCAGGAAATATCCGACGCCATTTGGGCTGCACGGCGAGGGGAAGAATCCGCCCTGATGCGGTATCTCATTCCCCCGCAGGAGGCGTTAAGCCTCCGGAAAGTCGTGCTGCATGATTCCGCCGTCGAGGCGGTTTGTGCAGGCGCACCGCTATACGCACCCGGCATCGCGTCTTTCGACGCGAAAATACGCCGGGGGGATTTCGTCTCGCTCCTTTCGGGGAAGGGCGAATTCATCGGCGTAGGCGTCGCGCGGCTCACCTCGGATGAAATGGGCGCACACAAGCGAGGCGTGGCATGCACGCCTGAAACGATAGTGATGGAACGGGGCAAGTACCAGAAAACGTGGTAAATTCCGACAGGGATTTGCCGGATGCAGCCTGGAACGGGCTGCAAGGATGGTAACCCGAAAATGAAAAACTTCCAGAGAAGTTTTTCAGCAGTGGAATTATAGAAATTCCACTACAATGAGAAATTAGCGGTAACGGGGCAAAACTAACGGGCGCCGGGGTCGCCAAATCTGCAGACAGATTTGGGGAACTCGGCATCCCGAAGGGATGCCGGGGTCGCATAACCTGGTAGTGCGCACGCCTGGAACGGAAAAGGGAATATATCCTCGAAAGCGTGTGGTCGCAAGGCCGTATGGGTTCTGGCATGTGCTGGAATTCTTCGAAAGCAGTGCCGCCCAAAAATCCCATTCCCGGCGTGCCCCTTTACAGGAGAAAGATGACGGAGTTGCGTTTGCAAGAGGAGAAAGGTGAATATTTATGGCTGAAAAAAACGATAAGGGCGGCGAAAAGCCCCAGGAAAAGAAGCACAACTTTAACCGCAGCGCCAATGTTGCCGAGGAAAAGCCGGTGTACAAGAAGCCGCAGGCTCCCCCGAAAGTGATAATGTCGGCATCAGGCAAGGAAGTGCGCGGAATCGTGCGCCTGGCAGGATGCGACCTCAAGGGCTCGCTGCCGCTCCGCCGCGCGATAACGTCAGTCAAGGGAATCGGGCTCAACCTCGGGAAAGTGGTTTCCGAGATAGCGTGCCAGCAGCTCGGCATGAACGACAAGACGATGATTGGCGAAATGTCCGAGCAGGAAGTGGACAAGCTCGAGCACATCATGAAGAACCCTGTCGAGTTCGGGGTCCCGGTGCGCATGCTGAACAGGCAGAAGGACCTGTACACCGGCAACAATTTGCATTACATCAGCTCTGACCTTGTATATATTGTGAGGCAGGACATTGACCACGAGAAGGACGCATACACATGGAAAGGCTACAGGCACACCTACGGGCAGAAGGTGCGCGGCCAGAGGACACGCTCAACAGGAAGGACTGGAATGACTGTGGGAGTGCTGAGGAAAGCAGTGCTTGCCAAGGCCGGAGAGGCCGCAGCTGCGACGACAGGGGCAGCTGCGCAGGCAGCAGGCACAAAGGCACCGGCCGCAGCGCCAGGGGCAAAGGCGCCCGCAGGCGCAGCGCCAAAAGCCCCGGCAGCCGCGCCAAAGGCAGCGGCACCAGCCAAGAAGGAGGAAAAGAAGTAAGCGGTGATATTGATGGGAGATCCAAGAAAACTTCGGAACAAGTACGAATCACCCCGGAAAGTTTGGGATGCGGAAAGGATTAAGCGAGACAAGGGGCTCACCGCAACCTATGGCTTGAAGAACACGAGGGAGATTTGGGTCGCGCTGCGCGAGCTCAAGAAAGCGAGGAGCGGCGCCATGAAATACCTCTCGTTGGGCGAAGCCGGCACGGAAAAGAGCAGGCCGCTGATGGAGAGGCTCATCAAGCTCGGAATCGTTCCGCCAGAGGGCAAGCTGGACGACGTGCTCGCGCTTTCGGTCGAGAACTTCCTCGACAGGAGGCTGCAGACGCGCGTGATGAAAAAGGGGCTTGCAAGGACGCCGGGCCAGGCGCGCCAGCTTGTGACGCACGGGTTCATCGCCATTGGAGGCAAGTGCGTGACCATCCCGTCCTACGTGGTCGGGGTGAGGGAAGACTCGCTCGTCTCCTACTACAAGCCGATTGACATTTCGGTGCACGAGGAGGACAAGGAGGCAAAGCGCGTTTCGAAGAAAGCAGAGGCGCCCGCTGCTCCCGCAGAAGGGGCGGCAGGCAAGCCCGAAGCGCCTGCCGAGGCCGAGAAATCGGCTTGATTGGTGATATTTATGACGAAAGACGAAAAAAAAGAGGAAGTGAAGGTCGCCGAAGAGGCTGCCAAGGTAGCCACGGAGAAGAAGGGCGATGACAGCACGCCCCCGGCTGCTCCAACCGGCGGCGCAGCCACCCCTGCGGCGGCTCCAGCGGCCCCGGCAGCAGCGCCCGCGGCACCAGCAACAGGCGTTCCGCCAAGGATGGCAAGGAGGGACTACAAGTGGGCGATATGCCACGTTTTCTCCTCAAAGAACGACACGATACTTACAGTCACCGACCTGTCGGGCGCGGAAACGCTCGCCAAGGCATCGGGAGGCATGATTGTGAAGGCTGACCGCGAAGAGGGCAAGCCCTACGCGGCAATGCAGGCAGCAGCCAAGGTTGCAAACGAAGTGAAGAACCGCGGCATAACTGGCCTGCACATCAGGATACGCGCACCGGGAGGCCACGGCGCAAAGACGCCAGGCGCAGGAGCGCAGTCCGTGGTCCGCTCGCTTGCGAGGATGGGCCTGAGGATTGGGAAGATTGAGGATGTCACCCCCACCCCGACCGACACCACGAAGAGGCCGGGCGGAAGGAGAGGGCGCCGCGTATAAAGCGCTGAGGTGTGCACATGAACATTGAGATGGCTATGGAAAAGGGCAACAGGATGGAGTTCCTGCTCAAGGGCAGCAACACGTCGTTTGCCAATCTCCTGCGCAGGTTCGGGATGGGGCAGGTCCCCGTCTTCGCAATAGACTCGGTCACGTTCTACGAGAACAGCTCGGCGATGTTTGACGAGTACATTGCGCACAGGATTGGGCAGGTGCCCCTTGTGTCCGACTCTGCAGGCAAGGCAAAGGACGAGATACTGCTCACGCTCGAGGCGGCTGGGCCTTCCACGGTCTACACCAAGGAGCTCAAAAGCTCGGACTCGAAGATAAAGTCCGCGCTCGACAACATCCCGCTCCTGAAGCTGCTCGAGGGGCAGAACCTCCGCCTTGAGGCAAAGGCGCGCAGGGGGATAGGCAGGGACCACGCCAAGTGGCAGGCCGGCCTGATTGCGTACGAGGCGCTTGACGGGAAGGAATTCCGCTTCAAGGCCGAGACGTTCATGCAGCTTGAGCCCCGCGAGTTCCTCACGGCGGCGGCAGACCAGATAATCTCAAGATGCGAGGAGCTTGACACGAAGCTGTCGGGCGCGAAGAAAAAGGAGGATTGATGTTCAGCGTGGGGGTGGCAGAGCTAGGTCAAATGCGCTAGCTTGAGGGGCTAGTGCCTTAGGGCTTCGAGGGTTCAAATCCCTTCCCCCACATTCTGCTAATGAATCGCGAAGAAGCGAATGATGAAGTGGTGTTTTTATGAGAAAGGAAAAATTTTCGCCGAAGAATCTGCAGATATCCGCAGGCATCCCTGCCGAAGCGAGGAAGACCTTGTTTTGGAAGCGCGTGCTTGAGCTCCTGTCAGCGCCGTCGCGCGCGAAGTGCGGGGTGAACGTGAGCAGGATATCCGCGAACGTGAAGGAAGGCGCAGCCGTGGTCGTGGTGGACAAGGTGCTGGGCACTGGCATTTGCGCGCCCAAGCTCACAATCGGGGCGATGGCGTTTTCCGCGAGCGCGAAGAAAGCCATCGAGGCAGCGGGGGGCAAGGCAATGACCATAGTTGACATTGCAAAGAAGCACCCGACTGGAAAGGACGTCGTAATAATCAAGTGATTGACAGGTGAAAACATGGTGACAATTGATGCATCAGGCGCTGTTGTAGGAAGGCTTAGTGCGCGCGTGGCAAAGCTCTTGCTTGCGAACCAGCAGGTGGAGATAATCAACGCCGACAAGGCGGTGATGGCAGGCTCGCTTTCAGCCGCGAAGGAAAATTACCTTTCGCGCAGGAGCCAGAAGAACAAGCGCCACCCGGAGGACTCGCCAGTGTGGCCGCGCGTGCCGCACCTGCTCCTCCGGAGGATAATCCGGGGCATGCTTCCGCACAAGAGCAAGCGCGGAAGGGATGCCTACCACAGGCTGAAGGTGGTGATGGGCGCGCCCGAAGGGGTGAAAGCACAGAAAATCCCCGAGGCATCAGACGAGAAGAAGCGCGTCACGTTCACGCTTACCGAGCTTTGCGGCGAACTGGGCAAGCACGTGAGGAAAGACTAAGGTGATATCATGGTTGCAACGAAGAAAAAGCCTGTGAAGGCGAAGAAGAAGGAAGCGATTTCCGTTTTCCGAGGCAAGCGCAAGGAGAGCGTCGCGCGCGCAAGCATCAGGAAGGGCAAGGGCGTCATACGCATAAACAGTGTGAGGCTCGACGCAATAGACAACAAGTACGTGCGCAGGATGGTGGAGGAGCCGCTCGGGCTCGCGCCGGAAGTTGCAACGCAGGTCGATATCTCCGTGAACGTGTACGGCGGCGGGCAGATGGGCCAGGCGCAGGCGTGCCGCACCGCAATCGCAAGGGCGCTTGTCGGCTTTTCAGGCGACGACTCCCTCAAGCAGAAGATTGTTGACCGCGACAGGTTCATGATTGCAGAGGATTCCAGGCGTGTTGAGCCCAAGAAGTACAAGGGGCCGAAGGCGCGCGCAAGGTTCCAGAAATCATACAGGTGAGGTGGACATATGTACTTTCCAATCAGATGTTTTACCTGCGGCGCAGTGATTGCCGACAAGTACGAGGAGTACGCCAAGCGCGTCAAGGAGGGGAAGAACCCCGCCAAGGTGCTTGAGGAGCTTGAGATTGACAGGTATTGCTGCCGCAGGATGTTCCTCTCGCACGTCGAAGTGATGGACAAGATTGTGAGGTACAGGAAGTCCTAGAAAAATTAATTGGGGCCATTCCATGGTCCCAATTGCAACAGAAGGCGGGGCAAATGCCCGGCATCGGACAGCATCATGTGGATGGGGCCATTCCATGGCTCCATAGGCAACAGAAGCTGGGCAATATCCCAGCATCATACAAGTGTCATGCGAATGGGGCCATGGGGTAACCTGGCTAGCCTTCTAGCTTGGGGTGCTAGAGATTCGAGAGCGCCCCGGATGAAAGGTTCGGGGTTCCGAAAATTCAAATCTCGATGGCCCCATATTTATTGTAACTCGGTGGTTCCGAGAGTGGCGGGCCCGCGCACGCGCGCGGGAAAGTGCCTGCGGAAAACCGTAAAAAGGTGAAAAAATGGCTGAAAATTTCCTGATAAAGCAAGAGGCGTATCTTGAGGCCGGCATACACATCGGCACCAAGCTCAAGGTAGTGGACATGAACCCGTTCATCTACCGCGTGAGGAACGACGGGCTCTACGTGCTCGACCTGAGGAAAATAGACGAGAGGATAAGGATGGCGGGCAAGCTGCTTGCCAAGTACGAGCCCAACGAGGTGATGGTGGTTGCCTCGAGGACATACTCGGGCAATGCTGCGTCGGTGTTCTCGTCGGTCACGGGCATCAAGGTCTTCCAGGGAAGGTTCATCCCGGGCATACTTACAAACGTTTCGCGCGCCGATTTTGTGGAGCCGAAGATTCTGCTCATCTGCGACCCGAGGAGCGAGAGGCAGGCGGTCACAGAGGCGGGCACGATGGGAATCCCGATTGTGGGCCTTTGCGACAGCGACAACATCACCACGTTCGTGGACTGGGTGATTCCCTGCAACAACAAGGGAAGGCGCTCGCTTGCGCTCATATTCTACCTGCTTGCGCGCGAGTACCAGATGGGAAAGGGCAAGATTGCATCCTACGACGAGTTCCAGAAGCCCTTGTCGGCATTCGAGGCGGAACCGGGCGAGGAAGCCGTTGCGGAGGGAGCAGTTGCCCCAGCCGCCGTGGCGGATGAGAGCGTGAAGGCGTCGGTGCAGGAAGCAAAACCCGAGGAGAAAGCGGAAAAGCCTGCCGAAGCGGCAACAGCGCCTGCAGAGGCAAAAGAGGAAGCCGCGCCTGCCGAAGAGAAGCACGCCCATGCCCACAAGAAGAAAGAATGAAAAACTTCCAGAGAAGTTTTTCAGCAGTGGAATTATAGAAATTCCACTACAAGAATAAACTCAATCTCTCTTTTTAATTTTATTTTATTGCCCTTAGCGGGAGCTTCGCTGCGGCTAAGCATGGATGCTTGATGGCGCGCCCCCTTAGTTGAGGTTGAAAAGCGCATTGCAGTTGCGCTTGTCGCTTGCGCCCTCGCTCATCAGGCCGCAGAGCGTGCTGTTGTAGGTTGCGCGCGCAGCCTGGTAGTAGCACTTGTCTTCCCAGCCGCTGTTTGCCACGTCCGGGCAGTCGGACGGCACCGGCCCGTTTGCAGGGTAGAGGATTGCGCCCGAGTAGCAGGTGTTCTTGAAGTCGGTAGTCCACAGGGGATTGCATAGGGATGGCTTCCTGTTGAGCTTTGCTGCCTTGAAATAGCAGTCCACCCGGTTTGTAGATTCCACCACCTTGGGGCACGCGTCCACCGTAGCCGTGCCTATCGAGTAGTTCTTGTAGCAGAGGTCGCGCTGCGTCTCAAGAAGGAGCTTCTGGCAGATTGTCGGGTCGCTGTTCTTGATTGCAAAGTAAAGGTAGCAGTTGTTGCGGTAGTCGCTGCCGTCCGTTGCGAGGCCGCAGCCTGAAAGGTCGTCCAGCGCCTCGGCGCTGCGCTCTATGCAGGCGTCCTGGATGGGGGAGAGCGGCGCATCACGGCAGGAAGCCGTGCTTTTCTTCACCAATGCAAGGCAGTAGTAGCGCTCCACCTGCTGGGTGATTGCGCCGCAGGCAAGGTCGCTTGACTTGTTGAAGGCGTATGCCTCAAGGCAGGCGTCGTCCGTGCAGTAGGAGAAATCGCCCTTGTCAAGCGCGATGCAGAGGCTGCGCGCGCTTTCGTCAGAGATGAGCATGCATGGGGGAAGCACTTTTTTGAGGCAGGCTGCCGCGGCTTCCGTGTTGTCAATCATGTTGCATATTGCCTCGGACTTGGCTGCAACCGCGTTCGCCGTGAGGCAGGAAAAGCGCAGCTCGGAATTCGTCACCTGCTTGCAGATTTCGAGGCTCGTGTTCGCAAAATGGTAAAGGCATGCGTCAAGCGTGTCAACGGAGTAGATGCTCTTGCAGTATGTGGAATTGGACTTTTCCCAGGCGAGCGAGGAGAAGCAGTTGTCGTTCTGCACGATGTTGCCGGCCGAGCAGGGCAGAACGGCAGCAGTCGTGTTTTTCACGGGTTCCGGAACCACCACAGTGGAATTGGGCTCGTCAACCACGACAGGCGCGGGCTTGGACGCGCATCCGAAGAGCAGGAGCAGGGAAACTGCGAATATTGCAAGAATGTGATACTTCATACGGTCACCGAGAGCATCTTCGGATGCAGTGTTTTTAATCGTTGCCTACCCCAACACACGCGCGGAGATGGCAGAGCCAGGTCAAATGCGCAGGGCTTAGGACCCTGTGGCTTAGCGCCTTCGTGGGTTCAATCCCGATCCCCCTTTTCTTCGGAAGAAAAGGGGTCTAGGGTTCACCCCCTAAAAGAACGAAAACGCTTTTAGGGCGAACAAATCCCTCTCTCCGCATTTTCTTCTCAAAGAGATTGGAGATGGGGCGAAGATGCGGCACGCATCAACGCCGGATTTTTTTCTCGTTTTCCCGTTTTCCGGCGCAAGGCAGGCAGCTGTGCGCGTGCGGGTGGGAATATATTCTTTTTCTTCGTTGATTGATTGGTGCAATGATGTTCATTTTCCAGGCGTATGCTGAAAAAAAGGAAAGCGACGGCGACCACGAGGAGAACAAGCGCTTCGGGATGAGGGTCGGAAAGACCGCCGGAAATGCTGAGGATTTCCTGGCCGCTGCGATGGCGATGCCGGACGAGCAGTTCGCAGGCGCGCTCGTGTCCATCGAAAAGACGTTCAAGGCAAAGGGCATAAGCGAATTCATGAACACGCTGACGCCCGGGGCGCAGAATGCCATTTACGCCTCCTCATTCGTCTGGGGATACGAGAATGCCGCAAAATACGTGCAGAACGCGATGAAGCTCGACGAGGTCAAGCATGCGGCGGACGAGGCGCAGAGGAGCAAGGCGGTGGTGGAGAGCGTGCAGCAGCAGGCGTCCGGGGAAACGAAGAACAAGCAGGCGACCACGTTTGCATGGGGATATTACAACGAGGACATGAAGCAGTCGCAGGCGCAGACGGGCGCCACGGAAACCGCCACGGAAAAGGAAAAGACCAGGGAAGAGGTGCAGCAGCAGTCCGGTGTTGTGATGCCGCTCAATGCCTCCGAGGCCGTCTCGATGGGAATCCTGCATGCTTCCGCCTCGCCTGAGCTGCTCTATTGCTCGGCTGCGGGGGATGCGGTGCAGGGCATGCATGAAAAGAAGGAGGAGGACGCCAGGCGCGAGAGGCTTGAAAGGCTGGAGGGGATAAGGCCCGGCGAGCCCCGCATAATTGCGCTCCACCCCGAGGAGGAAAGGCTGAAGGCAAGGGCATCGCAGGAGATAATGCGCGAGGCCGAGAAAAGGCAGGCCGAGCTGGTTGGCGAGCACGCCGAGGTTGAAATGAAGCTGGAAGCGGCGCTTGCGAAACTTGACACCTTCAAGAAGGACGAGGCGGCGAACGCGAAGAAAATCGCGGCAATGCTGCCCTCGGAATTTGCGCGCGCCATCATGTCGGGCAGCGGCAAATATGCGAAAAGGAAGGCGCTTAGGAAAAAGCTTGAGGGCTGGCTTGCATTCTCGAAAAGCGGCAAGGGCGCGATTTCATCCCTGCCATTGGGCAGGCTATTAAAGCTTGCTTCGCTATCATCGCTCCTAAGGTAGTTGAAAATGGCAAGCACAACACTTCAGCTCGTTGAACTGTCCTTCTTCGTGATTTTTGCGCTCCTGGGCATTGTGCTTGCCGCGCGCATCAAGGTGCCGTATGTAGTCGGGCTCCTGGTCTTCGGCATGATAGCCGGCCCGAACATGCTCGCGCTCGTCAAGAACCAGGACGCGATAGGCATATTTTCCGAGCTTGGCGCAATACTGCTGCTTTTCACGGTAGGGATAGAATTTTCCATCTCGCGCATGCTGCGCTCCGGAGTCCGCGCGGTGCTCATAACATTTTTCAAGATGGCCATACTTTTCTTCTTCGGCTACGAGGTGGCGCTTTACTTCGGGCTTGGCCTTACCGCGGCGATGTACGTGGGCGCCATGATAGCAATCACAAGCACCTCGATAATGTACAAAATCGCCGGGGAGAAGGGCACTTCCAAGGACCCGCTCATGCCACTCTTGTTCTCCATGCTCATCGTAGAGGACCTGGTGGCGGTGGCGGCACTCACGTTCTTCACGAGCCTTGACGACAGCTCGCCGACGCAGGAGAGCAAGGTATTTTCCGTGTTCATCTCGCTTGCCCTGCTCGGCGCGTTCTACCTGTTCGCCCGCAGGCACGCAAGCAATGCCATTTTGAGGCTCACCTCGAAATTCAACGAGGAGGCGCTCATATTCGTGGCGTTCACGCTTTGCCTCGTGATGAGCTTTGCCGCGGACTTCTTCGGCCTGTCGCCCACCATCGGGGCGTTCCTTGCAGGGAGCATAATCGCGGCATTGCCGAACTCGCACTCCATCAGGAAGACGATACACCCGCTGCTCCTCACGTTCGCCGCGTTCTTCTTCCTCGCCCTGGGCATGCAGATTGACCCGGCGGCGGTCTGGAACAACCTTGGGTTCGCGGTGGCGCTCTCCATCGTGTTCATCGCGGTGTGCTTTGCGTCCGAGTTTGTGCTGCTCTACACCACCGGCACGAAATGCAGGGGCGCGCTTTTCGGCGCATCCTCCATGGTGGTGCTGGGGGAATTCTCGCTCATCATCGCGGGGGTGGCGACAGGGGAGACCGGGACCATGCTGCTCTCGGTAGGCTCGTTCGGGGTGGTTGCCACCGCGCTCGTGTCGTCGTTCCTCCTTGACAGGCAGGACAGGCTCGAGGCGCTGGGCAGGCGCCTGCTGCCCGTGCGCGCGGTTGACACCGCCAGGGCGTTTGCGGCGTATTTCTCAAGCCTGATAAGGGACTTCTCGCCGAACGGGAACTTCTGGCGCGTGTCGCGGGTGTGCTGGGGCTGCATTGCCAAGAAGCTCATCATTGTTGCCGTGCTGCAGATTGGCATGTGGATTGCCAGGTTTGCCGTCGGCTGGGCGGGAGTGTCGAGCCCCAACGTGAGGATTGCAATCCTCATCCTCGGAGGGGTGCCGATGCTCTATTACATCCTGGGCATATTGCGCGACACCAGGCCAGTCCTTGACGCGCTTTCGCACGCCATTGCAAGGCACAGGAAGAATGCAAAGGACGAGAACATAATATTGCGGGACATGGGCTTTGCCGTGCTGTTCCTGTTCATCGCCACCATCATGCCGGAAGCGCAGGCGTTCTTCCAGCTGCCTTCGTTCTTCTCTTTCGGGGACGAGATATCGTTCCTGGTAGCGTTCGCGTTCACCTGGGACATGGCAATGCACGCGCGCAGGCTGGTGAAAAAGCACAGGGGAAAGGCGGTTGCGTGAGCGGCGGCATGGCAAGCCTGCCCTCCCGTGCGCGCAGCCTGCTGGCAACAGCCGCCGTTGCGCTGCTCCTGCTTTTCGGCTGCTCCGGGGAAAAATTGGTGCCCGACGGCGAAGCGGCAATGTCGGTCGTCCAAAGATGCCAGCTCAAATGCTCGACCGCGCAAAGGGGCGGAATGGACATGTCGCCGGGACCGTGCCTTGGCAGCGTGGGGAAGGATTGGGTTTGCGACGTCGCGCACTCGCCGCGCGTCCCTGGCGACGACTTGCCGGAGAACCAGTGCGCCGCCTATCTCAACGGCACCGCGCGCCATTTCGTGGAAGTGTCGCAGGACTGCCAGTTCATACGGGAAGCGTGAAGCCCAGGATTTTTTCAGGGGGGAAGCGATAGCTTTAAAAAATGAAGTGGGAATAAAGTGGGAATGACAAATTTCTTCGGAAATTTGTCAGCAGTGGAATGAGATGCGCAGCATCGAAATTCCACTACAAAGTACAAAGGGTGCTATGATGGTGAATGAGGAGGAAACGGCAAGGAGTCTGCTTCACACTGCCTAGCCTGGCCCCTGTTCCACTCACACAAAAAGAAATTTCTGATTTTTTGACAAGCCGCAGGGAGCAGGAGAAGGGCGCGAGGGAAATTGCATCGAGGATAGTTGCAGACGTGCGCCTGCGCGGCTTTGAGGCTGTGAAAGAGTATTCGCGCAGTTTTGATGGCTTTGCCCTTAGCCCTGAAAATGCGCTTGTCTCCCGGCAGGAGATTGCAGACGCGGAAAAATCCCTGTTGCCTTCGCAGCGCGAAGCAATGCTGGAGGTAAAAGGCAGGGTGCAAGCTTTTGCGCGCGTGCAAAAATCCGCGATGGAAGAGGTTTCCCTGGAAGGGAATGACGGGAAGACGGCACTCAGGTTTGTACCCGTCGCAAGGGCAGGGATTTATGTGCCCGCAGGCAGGGCGCCGCTTTTCTCTTCCCTTTTCATGGCAGCAGTGCCTGCGGCAGTGGCAGGCGTGGAGGAAATTGTTGCTTTCACCCCGCCGCAAAGGGACGGCAATGCCAATCCGTTCGTGCTTGCGGCTGCAAGCATGTGCGGAATTTCCAATGTTTACAGAATAGGCGGGGCACAGGCGATTGCGGCAATGGCTTATGGCATGGAAGGCGTTGCGACACCAGTGGATGTGATTTGCGGGCCAGGAAATGCGTATGTCAGCGCTGCAAAACAGCTGGTCGCCGCAGGCGGCACAAGGATTGACGTGCCTGCAGGCCCGTCAGAAGTGCTGGTAATTGCAGACGCATCTGCAAACCCCGCGTTCGTTGCAGCGGATATGCTGGCACAGGCAGAGCACGGCGCGGACAGTGTGGCGTTGTGCATATGCGATTCCAAGGAAGCGGCACTGAACGTTTCAGCTGAGCTTTCAGCGCAGCTTGGGAAGCTGCCAGTTGGCAGCCCGGCTCGCGCTTCCATTCCAAAATGGGGGAAAGTGCTTGTTGCAAAAAACCTGGAAGACGCAGTGGATGCATCAAATGGAATTGCGCCGGAGCACCTTGAGTTGATGGTGGCTGGTGCAAAGCGGCTGCTGCCGAAGGTGAAAAATGCCGGCGCAGTGTTTGTCGGCACAGGGGAGGCCTTTTGCGACTATGGCATGTCCGGGGGCAACCACATACTCCCCACAAATTCAGCTGCAAAGGCATGGGGAGGGGTAAGCGTGCAGACATTCGGGAAATGGATGTATGTTGAAATGCTAGGGAAAGCGGCACAGAAAAGGCTTGCAAAGACTGCAGCTCTTCTTGCAAGAATGGAAGGCCTGGAAGCACACGCAAGGGCGGCTGAAGCAAGAGATGGCAGTAGGGGGGAATGATATGGAAAAACTCGATAAACTGGTACGGAAGGCTGTGGCGCAGTGTGTGCCATATACCTGCGCCCGCGACCTTTACAAGAAAGCGGAAGCATTCCTTGACGCCAATGAAAATTCTTTTGGCAGCTGCATCGGCAATGCTTCTGGAGTGGAACTCAACCGTTATCCCGATTCAGACCAGCTAAGGCTTCGCCGGGAGATTGCAATGTACGCGGGAGTAAGAGGAGAAAACGTGCTTGTTGGAAACGGCTCGGATGAGATAATTGACCTGTGCATCAGGGCATTTGTTGGTGATGGGGACAACATAATCTCGTTTGAGCCGGGTTATTCCATGTATTCTGCGTGCGCACAGGTGCAGGGCGCAAAAACAAGGCAGGTGCTGCTGGACAAGGATTTCCAGCCAGATGTTAAGGCAGCCATTGCTGCAAGCGACAATAGGACCAAGATTGTCTTCCTTGTTTCGCCTAACAGCCCGGTCGGCACACAGGTTGAGCTGGAAAGAATAGAGGAACTTGCAAAAAAGACGGGCGCAATCCTGTTTGTAGACGAGGCGTATATTGAATTCGGGGGGAAAACTGCAGCCCCCTTGGTTGAAAAGTACAATAACTTGATTATTTCCAGGACGTTTTCAAAGGCATGGGGCTTGGCCGGCTTGAGGGTGGGATACGCGATTTCCAACAAGAGGATAATTTCAATTTTGAAGAATCTGAAGGCCCCCTACAACGTGAATTCGCTTTCCGCCGCACTGGCAACCAAGGCACTGCGCATTGGGAAGAAAAAAATGCAGGGAAACGCAGTGAAAATGCGAAAGGAGAGGGAGATGCTGCGAACAGGGCTTTCATCGCTTGGTTTTTTCGTTTATCCGTCAGTTTGCAATTTCCTTCTTGCCCGCCCGCCGCCGTGCACAATAACCGCAACGGAATTGCAGGGGCAACTTGCCGCTAAAGGAATTATTGTGCGCGACCGCTCAAGCATGCCGCTGCTTTCGAACACCATGAGGATAACCATCGGAACACCGCAGCAGAATAGGAAACTGATGATTTGCATCCGCAGCGCGCTTGGCAAAAATGCCGGGTTTGACACGGTGCTTTTCGATATGGACGGGGTGCTGGTTGATGTCAGCAAGTCCTATCGCATTGCAATAGAGAAAACCGCCAACGATTATTTTGCCGGCAAAAATATGGGCTGCCGCGTGACACAGAAGGAAGTTGCCAAAATAAAGTCAAATCCGGGATTCAACAATGACTGGGATGCGACGTATGCCCTTGTGAAGGCAACACAGGGCAAAAGGCAACTTGAAAGGACAACGCCGCTTGGGAAAGGGGAGCGGAGAAGCGGGCTTTATGCTGAATTGAAAGAGGCATTCCAGGAACTTTACCTCAGCGGGCTGATTCAGAAAGAGACGCCGCTAATCGGAGGAAAAACGCTTGAAGCGATTGCGGGGAACGGGATGAAAATTGGAATCGTCACCGGAAGGCCCCGGGCAGAAGCTGAATTTGCCGTGAGAAATAATGGCTGGGGAAAATATTTCCCTGCAAAAAGCATCATGGCGCTTGAGGATTGTGACGAGGAAAAGCCAAGCCCAAAGCCCCTCCTTTTGGCAGCAAGAAAGATGGATGCAAAAAATCCGATTTACGTGGGCGACAGCCCTTCGGACAGCGCAGCCTGCAAGGCAGCAGGAATTCCTTGCGTGATAGTCGGCAATGGGGCGCGGGGGGACTGGAATGTCTTGAAAACCGATGGAATTTTGGCGGTGATAAGATGAAACGGGCTGCAAAAATCAGCAGAAAGACCAAAGAAACGGAAATTTTGCTTTCCCTTGCAATTGACGGCAGCGGCAAGAGCAATGTGAGCACGGGCATCGGGTTTTTCGACCACATGCTCTGCGCGTTTGCAAAGCACGGGCTGTTTGACCTGTCGCTTTCTGCAAAAGGGGATTTGGAAGTGGACCAGCACCACCTTGTGGAGGACACAGGCATTGTGTTGGGCACTGCGTTCGCACAGGCACTGGCAGATAAAAGAGGGATAGCACGCGCAGGCTGCTTCGCCTTCCCTATGGACGAGGCGCTTTCGCTTGTGTCCGTGGACTTTGGCGGAAGGGCAGCACTGGTGTTCGATGCGAAATTCGGGAGGGAATGCATCGGCGGGCTGCAGTCCGACTTGGTGCGCGAGTTTTTCGCTGGCTTTTGCCAGGGCGCGCGCTGCAATGTCTGCGTACGCCTGCTCTATGATGGAAATGACCACCACAAATGCGAGGGGATTTTCAAGGGGTTTGCGCGCGCGCTTTCGCAGGCGTGCGAGGTGAAAGAAATGGCAGGCAGGAGCCTGCCATCTACAAAGGGGAGGATTTGAATGGTGGAAACGATAAGGATTGCAATACCGAACAAAGGAGTGCTTTGCCAGCCTGCGCTTTCCATGCTTGCACGCGCGGGCTTTGCGGCGCTTGACAGCCCGCAGGACACGCTTTGCGCGCGCTGCGAGGATGAACGTGTGAAATACCTGTTTGTGCGCGCGCAGGACGTGCCAAAGTATGTTGATAGCGGAGCCGCCTATGCGGGCATAACAGGCTCCGACATGCTTGATGAGACTAGCTCGCGCGCAAGGAAAGTGCTGGAGCTGGGTTTTGGAGAGTGTGTTATCGCTCTTGCGGTGCCAGAGGCTTCGAAAGTGAAGTCGGTGCAAGGCTTGAATGGCAAGAGGATTGCCACCAAGCTGCCCGCAACTGCGCGCAAATACCTGAAGGCGGCAGGCGTGAAGGCAGAGATACTGGAGCTGTCAGGCGCAACCGAGATAGCGCCAGCGGCAAATCTTGCAGATGCCGTTATAGACCACGTGCAGACTGGCAGGACGCTTCGCGCCAACCGCTTGCGAAAAATCGACACGCTGTCATCTTCGTCGGCTTTTCTTGCTGCGGCAGGGAAGAAAGAGCAGGCAAAGGAGGAAATACTGCAGGAAATCGCCCTTTCGCTCGGGGGAGTGAAGCGCGCGCGCAGCCTGAAGTACCTGGTGCTCAATGCGCCATCGGATGAAAAACTGCAGGGCATACTCCGCGTGCTGCCCGCCATGGAAAGCCCGACCCTTATGAGGCTGGCAAAAAAGGGGGAATGGGCGATACAGACCGTGGTGGAGGCGAGAAGCCTCCCCTCAGTTGTGCGCCGCGTGAAGCTTGCAGGGGGCAAGGATATGCTTGTCATTCCGCTCGAGAAGGTGATTCCGTGATTGCCATACTTGATTTTGGCCCGGCAGGCAACATCGCCTCGGTTGCAAATGCATTCAGGCGTGCGGGCGCAGAGATAAAAGTTGTCCGAAGGCTGGAAGGGGCAGGCGGTTTTGACGGGCTGGTGATTCCTGGCGTGGGCTCGTTTGCAGCAGTGCCGAAACTTGCATCCGCGCTTGGCAAGAAAGGAAGTGCGTCTGGCGAGGATGTTGATGTGCCTGTGCTTTGCATCTGCCTCGGCATGCAGGCGCTTTTCAGCATGAGCGAGGAGTGCAAAGGTGCAACTGGGCTAGGCATTATCCCCGGCAGCGTGAGGAGGCTGGAGGGCAATGTGCGGCTCCCGCAGCTTGGCTGGAACCGCATCAGAATTGAAAGGGACGACCCTTTGTTCGCAGGAATTGCGGACGGCGAGCACTTTTACTTTGCAAACAGCTTCGCGGCATTCCCGAAAGACGTGGAAAATGTGCTTTGCAGCACGCAATACGGGCAGAAGTTTGCCTCTGCCGTGCGCGCCGGGAATTTTTGGGGCGTGCAGTTCCACCCTGAAAAAAGCGGCAGGGCGGGACAAAGGGTGATTCGGAATTTCGTTGGGATGTGCAATGGCAGGGCGGCAGTGCCTTCAATAGACATAATGGGCGGGAAGGCAGTGCGATTGCTGCAGGGAAAGAGGGGCACGCAGAAATTTTTCGGGAATCCCCTTTTGCTTGCTAAAAAATATGAGAAGGCGGGCTTCAGGCGCATCCACATCGTGGACTTGGATGCCGCGTTTGGAGGCGTTAGCCAGCTTGCATATCTTAGCAAGATTGCCCGAAAATGCCCTCGCCTCAAAATACAATGGGGAGGCGGCATCCGCAGCCTCAAGGACGCCAAAGCCGCATTTTCAGCAGGGGCATGCAGAGTGGTTTTCGGGACGGCGGTTGCAAACACGCCAGATGTTGTCAGAAAATGCGTGGAAGAATTCGGCAGCAGCAGGGTTTGGGCTTCGCTGGATTTTGCCGGAAAGCGGCCAAAGATGATGGTAAAGGGCTGGGAACAAAGCGCAATGCTGCCAGTTGGCAAGGCAATCCGGCTTGCAGAATCGTGCGGAGTGGGGGGAATGGTAATCGGCTCTGTTGATGCAGACGGCATGGGCAGCGGGCCCGACATTCTGCTGCTGAAAAGGGCGCGTGAGATTTCACGAAAGCCGATTTTGTTTGCAGGCGGGGTGCGCAGCCCCAATGACGCGAGAAAAGCTCTTGCACTGGGCGCGGATTCCGTGATAGTGGGGCGCGCGCTTTACGATGATAGGATTGAGTTGGGTGAATGGATATGCTTAGGCAAAATCTGAAGACCGATTTTGACGGCTGTTGCAAAGAGCGCAGGCGATTTGCAACACTAGCGAAAAGGATAATCCCCTGCCTGGATTGCGATATGCGCAATGGGAAGGCAACCGTGCTGAAGGGCAAGAAGTTCGGGCAGCTGCGCTTCGCGGGCAACCCGGTGGCACTTGCAGAAAAGTACCAGGATGCTGACGAGCTGGTGCTCCTAGACATAGGGGCAACCGTGCAGGGGCGGGATACTTTCCTTGGCGCCATTTCAGATGTTGCCTCGGTATGCTCCATACCGCTTTGCGTTGGCGGAGGGGTTAGGGATTTTGCAGGCTTTGAGAAGAGGATAAAACTTGGGGCAGACCAGTGTGCAATCAACACCGCGGCACTGGGAGAACCCGGGCTGATAACAGGATGCGCCAGGGAATTCGGCTCGCAGGCGGTGGTGGTGGCAGTTGATGCCCGACGTTTTTGCGACAAATACTTTTGCTATTCGCGCGCGGGCAAGAGCAGGACAGAATGGAGGATGGAGAACTGGCTGCGCGAAGCTGAAAAGCGCGGGGCAGGAGAGATACTTTTGACATCCATTGACAGGGACGGCACGGGGGAAGGTTTTGACGTTGCCATGCTGAATGCCGCGTGCGCTGCGACCAGGCTTCCCGTGATTGCTTCCGGCGGCTGCTCATCTGTAGATGATATTGCGGAAGTTTTCCAAAAAACAGAGGCGTCGGGCGCGCTTGCGGCAAGCATTTTCCACTTTGGCCGCGCCACGGTGCAAGGCTGCAAGAAGGAGCTTATGAAGAAAGGGATTGAGGTGAGATTATGACATCGCTTGCTGGAAAAAAAGAGGCTGAACGATTCGCGTCAGGCATTCGCTACTCAAAGGAAGGACTGGTGCCAGTGGTGGCAGCGGACTGTCAAACCAATGAGCTGCTCATGCTGGCGTATGCGAACAGGGAGGCGCTGCTTCGCACACTCGGAAGCGGAAAGGCATGGTTTTTCAGCCGTTCGAGAAAGTCCATTTGGAAAAAAGGCGAAACTTCAGGCAATGGGATGAGAGTCGTTTCAGTGAGCGTGGACTGCGACAAGGACGCCATTCTTTACAGTGTGGAAATGCAGGGAGAAAGGAATGCCTGCCACAAAGGAAGGAAGAGTTGTTTTGTGCAGGCTTTCGGCAAAAAGGAAAGCCGCTTCCCATTGGCTTCACTCGATGCACTCGTTGCCAGCAGGATATCGGAGAAAAGCGAGGGCTCGTACACTGCAAGGCTTGCCTCGAGCAGAAAGCTTGCTGTTGCCAAGCTGCGTGAGGAGGCGGAAGAGCTTGCCGAGGCGCTGGAAGAAAAAGGCAGGCGCGAGATAATCTGGGAAGCGTGCGACTTGCTCTACCACGCACTTGTGGCAGTGCGGGCAAGGGGCATAACCCTTGCAGACCTTGAGCGCGAGCTTGGAAGGAGAAGGAAATAGCCGGGGTGCGTCGCTTTTGACCCCTAGACGGACTCGTACCCCTCCACCATCCCGATGTACTTTGCGTGCGCCATGCCCGCGTCGTATTCGTGGCATTCGTCCAGCATGCGCTTTTTCTCTTCGGGGGAGAAATACCCCATCGCCGGCCCGAAAAACTGCTTGTCCTCAAGCGCGATGTGGGGAGGATAGAGGGCGACCAGCCTTTTGAGGTGGGTGGAGATGTGCGCGATTGCGTCCATGTCGCCGCGCTCGTAGCGCTGCGCGGCCTCGAAGAGCTGCTTCACTTCCCCGCGCGCGATGTTGTGCTCTCGCACGAGCTGCTCCACCACCTTCCTGTGCTCCGGCATCAGCTGCTTTTTCGCAAGCTCGCGGAAGAGTATGCCCTCCTCCTTGCCGTGGTGGGTCTTGTCGGTGTAATTCCTGAAGAAGTCCACGGAAGCGTAGATGAACATCGGGTTGGCGGTGCGGGAAAGCGCCTCGTTCCTAAGCTCCTTTTCCATGAGCGAGACCATCCTTTCGATGAGGCGGTGCTCCGCCATCAGGACGCTGGTAATCTCCATCAAACCACCCTCGCAATTGAAGCGCGGCTGGGCTTATTATTGCTTCCGCAGGCAAGGCAGGCAGGGCTTCGGCCCGCGGGCCGTCAGTGCGCCTTGAAATCCGCGTACTGCTCGAACATGCCTTTTTGGCCTTTGCCATCCGCGCGACTTTTTGGCGGGATGTCGAATTTTTCCGAAAGCCCCTTTATTTCGTGCAATATGTCGGCAAGGAGCTTTTCAGTGGGGGTGTGGCGGCTCTCGGCATCGCCCCCGTTCCTTGCCCTCGCCTTTTGCACCATCGCCATTATTTCCGAGATGAGCACGTCCTTGTTGGCGATGCCGGGTATCATCATGCTGGAAGCCAGCTTGCTGGAGCCAGCGGTCTCTATTTCTATTGTGGCAAGCCCGAGCATGCGCTCGCCGAGCGTGCGCTCGGAGGTTATGTCCTGTATGCGCTCGAACGGGATGACAGTGGTTTTCCTTGTGATTACGCCCTCGCGCACCTTCAGCTCCTTGTCGCCCAGTTCATACGTGAAATTCAGGTAATGGACGTGGAGCCAAAAGTATATTATAAGCCCGAAAACGATGGGGAACGCGATTGTCAGGACGATGAGGTCGGGCTTGGAGATGCCGAAGGTGAGCGATGCATCGGGCAACATGAAAAAGAGGAAAGGGCCTAGCAGTATGATAATCCCGAGGATGAGCGCAGTGGGCAGGAACCAGAGTATCTTCACTTTCCGGTCAAGATGGCGGACGTTACCCATGAATACCACCCGGAAATTGCGTTTATCCTATATCATCGCACCTCTGGTTATGCATTGCGCACTGCATTGTAAATACCTATTTAGCCAAAAATGAGTGGGAAATTTGTGGGAAAAACTGAAAAGCGGGACGGGATGGGAAATGCCATGCGGAAAAAAGCCCGGGCACTGCCGCAGCCTAAGCCCCCGCCGATGGACAGCAAAGCTGTCCAGATTTTGAGCCCGCAGGCTCAAAAGCGGGGCTGAGACGAAGTCGAAGCCCCCGCCGAGATCGCCAGCGCACCTGGCGAGATTTTGCCCGCAGGCAAAACGGCGGGCTGGCTAAGCGAAGCTTAGCCCCCGCCGAGAATTGAACTCGGTGCCTGTTGTTCTCTTGCCCGCGCGTGCGCGGAATACAAGACAACCGCTCTACCGATGAGCTACAGGGGCACGGCCATTTCGCCGGAGCGAAATGGGCAGAAGTTGTGCATCAGCACAACTCAGATGGCCAAAACGCGCACGTTTTGGGCAGCGCGCGCAATTTGGCGAGATATTAGTTTATGCATACTAATTTAAACTTTCATCAGAAGAACGAGAACGCTCAATCACATTCGTAAAGGGTGAAAAAATGGGAAAATTTGCAGAAGCTGACGCAGTCATATCGAAGATATCAATTTGCCGCAAGTGCAAGACGAGGAACAAGAACACTGCCAAGAAGTGCAGGAAGTGCGGCTCTGTTTACATGCGCCCCAAGCGCAAGGACATACGCGTCAAGAAGTAGAGCGCCACGGGCAACCGGCAAGGTGTGACTATGGAAGAAGAAATGGTAGTGTTCACTGCGCGCTATCGCGACTGGATGGTGATAAAGAAGCTGTCCATCGACGAGAAGACCACCCCGCAGGAGGTGGCTGCGGCGCTTGCCAGCATGGAAGCCACAATCTCGCGCAAGTCCTACGAATTCACGGGCATCAACCGCGAGGCGATAGAGGCGATTGCCGCAAAGCTTTCCGCGGGCAAGAGGAAGTCGTATGTTTCGCTTGCAGCCGCGCTTTCCGAGCTGAAGCCGTCCGAACTCAAGGAGCAGCTGCTCACGGCATGCCCGACGCCTGCGCACCTTCCCATCGCGGAGAATTACATGGTAAAATGCCTTTTGGACAACCTTGGCTTCAAGACAAACCTTGACACCGAGACGCTGTCGGGCACTTTCCCGGAGATAAAGGTCACAAAGCCGCGCGGGAACTTCGGGAAGAAAAAGCCCAAGTAGGGGCTTTTTCTGAAGCAGCGCCTGCAGGCTCTGCTGAGAAGAAAAAGAAGGCGTGAAACCGCCTAAAGTTAAGTTTTTAAACTAATCCTCTAAAATAGAGGTGCTTTCGACTTGCTGCAGACTGGCTTTTGTTTGCTCGGGGTCAAAGTTCATAGTAGGAGGTGTATTGTAATGGCAGAAAAAGAGCATCTTAACCTGATATTCATCGGTCACGTGGACCACGGAAAGTCCACGTCGGTCGGGCGTATCCTTTACGAAACGGGGGCGCTTACTGACCAGCAGCTGAGGAAACTCAAGGAGGAGGCGGAAAAGGTCGGAAAGGCAACCTTCGAATTCGCCTTCACCATGGACACCCTGAAGGAGGAGCGCGAGAGGGGAGTGACAATTGACCTTTCGCACAAGGAGTTCATGACGAACAAGTACTACTTCACCATCATCGACGCGCCAGGGCACAGGGACTTCGTGAAGAACATGATTACAGGCGCATCGCAGGCCGACGCAGCCGTGATTGTGTGCTCCGCAAAGGACGGAGTGCAGGCGCAGACCAAGGAACACGCGTTCCTTGCGAAAGTGCTCGGCATCAAGCAAGTCGTCGTGGCCATCAACAAGATGGACGCGGTCAACTACGAGCAGGCCAAGTTCGAGGAGACCAAGCTGGCAATGTCCACGCTCCTGAAGAACATCGGCTACAAGGTCGAGGACATCCCGTTCGTCCCGTACTCGGGCTGGCAGGGAACCAACATCAAGAACAAGGCGACGGACAAGATGCCGTGGTACAACGGCCCGACGCTCCTTGAGTGCTTCGACAAGTTCGTGGCGCCGGTCAAGCCGACCGACAAGGCGCTCCGCCTTCCAATCCAGGACGTATTCACAATCACAGGCCACGGCACGGTGCCGGTAGGCCGTGTCGAGACGGGAATACTGCACCTCAACGAATCCATCGTCTTCATGCCCTCAGGGGCAAAGGGCGAGGTGAAGAAGATTGAGATGCACCACCAGGAGCTGCAGCAGGCAGTGCCTGGAGACAACGTCGGCTTCAACGTGAAGAACGTGGACAAGAAGGACGTCAAGCGCGGAGAGGTCGTGGGGCCCGTCAACAGCCCGCCAAAGGTTGCAGCCGAGTTCACGGCGCAAATCGTGGTGCTCGAGCACCCGACAGCAATCGGCAAGGGCTACACGCCGGTGTTCCACATCCACACCGCGCAGATAGCCTGCACTTTCATCGAGCTTGTTTCGAAGAAGGACCCGAAGACCGGCGCAGCAATGCCCGGCCCGGTTGACTTCCTCAAGTCCGGCGACGTTGCAGTCGTGAAAATCAAGCCGCTCAAGCCCGTGGTGATTGAGAAGTTCTCAGACTTCGCGCCGCTGGGCAGGTTTGCCATCCGCGACATGGGCCAGACTGTGGCCGCAGGCGTGGTGCTTGACGTCGTGGAGAAGAAGGCGTGAGTTTTTTATTTTTTGATTATTTTTATGGAACAAGTGTCCGGTCGACACGAATCGGAACGGAGAATCGGTGAAACAATCAGCGCCGTCCTGAAGGGCGGCGTCTGAAAATTTCCGGAGGAAATTTTCATGGGCAAGGCAAGAATCAAGTTGATTGGAAAGACTCCCGAAGAGCTCGAGGAGGTCTGCAAGCAGATTGTGGAGATTGCTAAGGCGACAGGCGTCGAAATAAAGGGCCCTGTCCCGCTGCCTACCCACAGGATGACGGTCACCACCAGGCGCACGCCTTGCGGGGACGGCTCGGACACCTATGAGCACTGGGAAATGAGGATACACAAGCGCGTGATTGATGTCGCCGGCGACGAAAGGACGCTGAGGCAAATCATGAGGGTGCGTGTCCCCGAGAACGTGCAGGTAAAGATAAGCCTGGAGTAAGCCCTTTTTCTCCCCTGTTCCGAATTTTTTATTTTTACAGGTCATTAGCGCGAGCCTTACGGGCGCCTTATTACTGGAATGGATGTATCCAAAATAGATATATTTAAAAGATGTTTGCCCCGAAATGGAAGCATGAAGAAAATGTCATCAACCATAGGCAAGGCGCTGACCAGCGCATACATACTGTACGCCTGCAGGGGCGAGCCGAAGAGCGGCTACCGCCTTATGCACGACGCGCGCGAGATACTGCTGGCGAAATGGGGCCCGGGCTCGTTCTACCCCGCGATGGGCGAGCTTGTGAGGAACAGGATGCTGACCCGCACGCGCGATAAGGGCAGGCGCGTGGCGTATGCCTACAGGATTACTGCGGAAGGCAGGGCGTACCTGAAGATGATAACGGGATATTTCAAGAACAAGGAACTGGGAAAGTTCATGACGTACCTGATGGACGGGGAGTAGGGGTGGGGAAATGAAGAAAATTGCACTCGCATTGGCGCTTTTGCTGGCCCTTTCGACAGCCGGCTTTGCCGCGAACACGCACATGGTTTCATACAGGCTGGACCCGGCAACGCCGAGGCCACACCAGGACTTTGACCTGTACCTGACTTTCAAGAGCGACCAGGCATATTCGGTTGACAGCATGAGAATCGGGCTGGAATGCCCGCCTGAGCTTTCGTGCATGAACATGTCCGCCACGCTGCCGCCTTACGGCGTGCAGGAGTTCAGGTTCCCGATACGCTCCAACGCGAGCGGCGGCGTGCTGGGAATCGCGGTGCGCTGGGACGACGGCTCGAGCAGGTTCGTCTACAACAATGCAACCGGGATATCGTCGTCTGAAAGGATATGGTATGACTCCACCGTGAACGTGGACGTGAAGGAATACCGCATCAGCGATTTTACGGTGTCCGGGCCGCTTTACACCAACGAGCTTGACAATTTCACGGTGTCGTTCGCGGCAACCGGCCTCCACAATGTGCAGGTTTCGCTCTACTCGGACTGCATTGCGTTTTCCAGCCCGGTTTTCTACTACTCCGAGCTTGACGGGAACGTGAGCATAAGCACGCCCGCGCGCGTGAGCTGCCAGTCGGGGAGCCATGACGCGGTCTTCACGCTCTCCTCAGACGAAATGGGCATGGCCGCATCGCTCGGCGTGAAGGTGGAAAAGAAGCAGCACGCGAAGCTTTCGGCCGTGCTGGAAGCCGGCACGCACTACGTCGGCAAGGACTACTACGTGGTGGACCTGGAGAACACGGGCGCAAAGGCGGAGAAGCTTTCAGTTTCGGTGGCGTCGAACTCCGCAGTCAACTCGCCAGACGTTTCATACCTCGGCGATTTCACCGGCGAGCGCGCCACTGTCTTTGAGATAGAGGGGAAGAAGGCGGGGAAATACCCCGTGACCATCGAGGCGCGCTGGAGCGAGGGGGACGAGAGCTTCAGCCAGACGTTTGATTCGGATGTTGAGTTCGTGGACAGGGAGGCAAACCTATTGCCGTTTGTGGTGGGAGCATGCGTACTCGCGATATTGTACATGGCAACGAGAAAGAAAAGGCAGGGCTGAAGGGAAACGCCGCTGCTGATGCCAAGGCGCTGCGCCGGCAGGCCCAGGATAGCGCAGGGCATGGGCAGGAAGGCAGTCGCCCGAGGGGCACTTGGCGGCAGGCAGGCGGCCTTGGGGGCGCGGGAAGGCTGGTTGGCGGCGCGGTCTCTTCATTTGCCAGGTGGGCATGGAGCGGCGCCAGAGGCTTTGCAGGGGAGATTAAATGCGCCCTTGACAGGTTCGACGACGACGCATCCCGTTTTTCAGGCAAGTGGCTGATGGTGCTGGGGCTCATACTCATACCTGCGCTGGTGTTCGGCCTTTATGTTGGCGCGTATTACAAGCCGATGGACAACATGGCAAACACGCCGGTGCTCGTGGTGAACATGGACGGCGGCGGGATTGGCGCAAGCGTGGAAAACACGATATTGGGCACCAATGCATACCAGTTCAGGCGCGCCACCTACCAATATGCAGAGCAGAGCATAAGCGGCGGGACCGAATGGGCGGCAATAGTGATACCCGAAGGATTCTCGGACAGGATTGAAAACGGGCAGGACGCCCAGCTCGAGCTTATGGTGGATGACGGCAGGAGCTATGTCGCCACGCGCGTGCTTTCGCCCACGTTCACCGTGCTCACAGAAAGGGTGAATGCCGCGCTGAAGGATGCGGCTGGAAAGCAGGTGGGCATCGGGCTGTCGCACGCCTCGTTCCAGGAAAAGATGACCTCGTCCCAGCTGGGCGCCGCTGGAAGCGCGTCCGGGCAAATCGCCGATGCGCAGGGGCGGCTCGGGGCCTACACTTCAACCGCGTCGAGCTATTCCGGCGAGATGGCATCGTCCGGCAGGGAGATTGCATCCAACCTCAGGACCGCGGGCTATTCCGCCGACGCGCTGCGCGGCGGGCTGGTGAGCCTGCAGGAGGGGAGCGCGCAGGTGCAGTCGGGCGCATTGGCGCTCAAGAACGGCACAGGGCAGCTGAAGGCTGCGAATGCGGCGCTTAGCACATCCATCTCGCAGTCGCTGGCGCTTGCGGGCACGCTTGACAATTCCTCGGTGAAAACGCAGCTGCTGGCCGCGCTGCAGGCGGCAAGCACGGTCTCCGCACTCGAAAGCGCAGGCATTGCAAGGCTGGACAGCGGGGCAGCCAGCATTTATTCCGGAAGCTCGCAGGTTACGTCGGGGCTTTACACCGCCGCAAGCGGCGCCGCACGGCTGGAAACGGGCATTTTCCAGCTGCAGGACGCGCAGGTGCGCCTTTCGTCCAGCATGGGCGACGAGGCGCTTTCGCTCGGGCAGGTATCGGAAGGGCAGACGGCTGCGGCTGCAGGGCAGGAGGAGCTTTCAGGCGGCCTGCAGATGCTTTCTTCCAAGCAGGCGAAACTGGCGTCCGCGATAGGCAAGGCGTCGGACTATTCGGAAAACCTGCCGACAGTGGCGCTCAAGGTGCATGAGTCCAACAAGACAGATTACGGCACATTCTTTGCAACTGCGTTCGTGGCGCTGGGGCTTTTCTTCGGTGCGGCTTCGGCATATCTGTTCTGCGCGCTCACGCACGCCAAGCGTGCGCTCCCGTTTGCGGCGCTGTTCTGCCTTGCCCAGGTGCTTGTGCTGCTGGGGCTGTACTGCTGCATGGGCTTCCCTGCGCGCGCGGGGATTGACGCGCTGTTTTTGAACATGGTTTTCATCTCGGGCATGTTCCTGATGATGACGCGCGCCATCACATACCTCATGGGCGACATTTTCACGTCGGAGCAGGTGCAGATAATGTCGCCGGTGCTTTCGCTCCTCGCAATTTTCATGATAAGCTCGGGCGGCGCGATTTGGCCCCAGCACACCCTTAACGAGCCGTTCTCGTATTTCACGCCCTACATACCGTTCTATTATGCGGTGATGGCGTTCAGGTCAAGCGCGCTCATGGGCGCATGGCCGGAAGGCGACATCGCGGTGATGCTGGTTTTCTGCGTGATATTCTATGTGATAAGGAAGCTGGCGGTTTGGCTGAGAAGCAGGGGCGCTCATGCCTTGAAGGCGAGCAGTGCAGAGTAGTCCATCTCGAAAATCATGCCGCCCGTCCTTCCAACGTCGTTGCAGGCGCCCGGGAAGATGCGGCCCAATGTTGCGCCCAGGTCCGAGTGGAGCGCGAAATTCCTGTCAGACCCGCCCAGCAGGTATTTTTCAATAGGCATCCCTTTGTAGGCGCCATAGCGGCTGGGATAGACATATGCGAACGCGCCCTCAATCTCGCCGTGCAGGAAAAACGCCCTGCCGTAAGGCAGGATGCCGCCCTGCAGCAGCTGCTTGCCAAGCCCCGGCGTCCAGTCGAAATCCGAGACAAGCTTGCGGAAAACAAGGTACTTGCCATCAGGCTCGTCCTTTGCCCAGTATTCCTCGCTTGCGACCTCGGCTGAATCCTTTGGCAGATGGTTTTTCCTTATGGGGAATGCCGCGCCTGTGGGCCAGCCGCCCTTGCCGTATGCCACGAAAAACGGGGTGGAAAGCTCCCTGCGCGCCTGCAGGTCGCACTTGAAATCCTCAAGCGTCTTGCCATATACCGTGGCGAGGTGCTCGTGCATCACCCTTGCAAGCGCAGATTCGCAGTAAGGCGAGAGCAGCTCGGACTGCGGCAGCCTTTCCTTTGAGCCGCTGTACATCACTATGCCCTTTTTCAGCTGGACAAATATCTCGCGCGCGCCATTGACGGCCACGGGGCTGTCTTGCCTGTTCATGAAGCAGCCGGGGCTGCGCTGGTCGCCCGGCTTTTGGAGCCGTATTAAATTCGCTGAGGTGCCATTGATTTTGTGTGCCATTCCAATCGCCTTCGCTTTCCAGCTTCAGACCTGCCTTTTTGTATTCCCATTGAAAGAGCTTTAAAACCCTTTCCATGACAACACAGATACTGCAAAAAGCCGACGTGGCAGAACCTGGTATCGCGCTAGACTTGAAACCCATATCTCCGTTCTTTTTCAAAGAAAGAGTTTTGTGGGGAAGCAATCTAGTGCCCTTCGGGGCTTAGGAGTTCAAATCTCCTCGTCGGCGATTCTTCTCTTCGTTCAGAATCGCCTCCTCGGTTTTGGCGCTTTCGCGCCAAAATCCGTCGTTGTGCTGTGGCACAACTTCGTCTCCTCGTCGGCGTCTCGCTCTTGCTCTGCCCGTCATACTACTTGCTATTACATACATATTTAAACATTTCGTACAATATAAAATCGGTGATGAGATGACATCGGTTCTTCAAAAAATGCCAGTGATTATTTCGAAAAAAGATGCTCGCGAGAAATATGGCGTTTACAATAGTCAGTTCAAATCTTTTCAAGGGTATTTTCTCTTGAAAAAGAAAACTTTTGAGGAAATAACTACAACTGTTGAAAAGAAGACAGCTGTGCGAGATGCAGTCATGGCGGAAATAAAGGCAGTGATGGGCTTGAATGGCAAGGGCAAAGCCAGCGGCGAGGCGGCAGAGCGGTTTTGCAGGATGAATGGGCTGGATATCAAAAAGGCGGAATTTTTCATGAAAAGCAGCGTGCCTTATGTGGAAGCCGAAACATTCGTGTTTTTTGCACGCCAGGACGGCAAAATAAAAGACATAGTATTCTTTTTGACAATGATGGGCAAATACGAAAACAATTACAAACTGCTTAATTTTAGCGAAGACCGTGAAGGAAATGCATCTTGGGTGAGATATGGGCATGCGGGGCGTGAAGATAACATTGAGCATATCAAGCAGGAAATTAAGGATAGGCTGACAAAGGGGTTTGTTGCGGTGCATGGTCTATATGCGCATGACCGCATTGATGACGGCCACGTTAGAAAAACCCTTTGCCCATAGCCGTTCCGCGGGGTTGCATAACATTTTTGTCTGGCTTGCGCAGCTGCGCAAGTTGGCCATTTACCGACCCATTATTAGGGTGTACAGCGGCATGGCAATTCCTAAGTTATGCATTTTGCACAACGCCCCTCGTCGGACAAATGCGAAGCGTTTGGACGGCCATTTTTCCTCGCAAGGAAAAATAGATCGGCACTTTATTTTGTTTGTTTGTTTTTTTTTTGCTGAATGCGCTCCGGCGGCTTCTGGAAAACGCATCAGATAATGAAGCCCCATGCGTTTTCCATCTGAGCCGCACGGTTCCCTGCGGCTTCTGGAAAACGCATCAGATAATGAAGCCCCATGCGTTTTCCATGTTCCCCCAGCCGTTCTTGAGCCGGATGACTTCGCCGCTGTTCGTGGTAAGCTCCAGCGACTCGAGCACCGAGGGGTATTCGTTGTACTTGAAGCTTGAGCGCAGCGGAAGGGCGCCTATTTTTTTCCTGAATGACCAGCAGGCGTGCGAGTATGCGCGCGCGGTTGCGGTGATTTCAAAATCGCTGCCGCTGCCTTTCATCTCATGCTGCCAAGTATCGGTCTCGCCTATTTGCGAGGGCGTGACCGAGAGGCAGTGGCCGTCGAAAACGCGCTTGCTTGGCGCGTGGTAGAGGAAGACATCCTGCTTCAACGGGAAGCTTGGCTTTTTGAGGCGCGCGCCCGCCCAGGCATTGTCCGCAAGCATGGACCTGCCGGCATAGGGCACCATGTAGGTGAAAAAGCTCCCGTCGGAAAAATGGTAAAGCCCCCAGTACCATGGCGGCGGGGGCGCGGCAAGCAGTATTTTCTGGAAATAGGCGGTGCCGGAAAGCGCGCGCTTGCTGCCGTTGTGCGCCTCGGTGCCGGAAAGGGACATCGTTTCTATGCGCGTTCCCTCTATCCTCATGCCTGCGGGAAACTGCGTGTCACCGTAATTGGGCCCCACGGCAGTGTGCAGGTCGGTTTGGCGCGCCACGAACTCGAACTCAATCCCGCCTGATTTTATCCTTGTTATGAAATCCTCGCCGCGCTGTGAGAACGAGGAGGGGGTCTTCCCCGGCGCAACCAGGGAGCGGCTGCGGGGGTCGAGCGTCATGCAAGACGTTTCCAGCACAAAGTCATCGTGCATTTTTTCCCCGTCAAAATACCATGCAGCTGCTGCGCCGTTGAGGGAATAGGTGCCGTCCGAGCGCGCCTCGAGCTGGCGCGGGATGCGGATGTCGAGTGAGTTGCACTTTATCTCGCCGTCTTTCTTTATTGACCAGAGTATCATGAGCTGGCGGCACTTGCCCGTTTTTTTTGTATTTTCATCGTGGATGAAAAAAATCCAGAACCACCAAAGCCACGCGCCATCCTGTTTCCATTCTTGCGGCGGCTGCCAGATGCTTTGCAGGATTTCCTCCCTGTTTCCGCCCGCCATGAGAGCATTTTTAAGGGAATAGTTTATATTTGACAAGGCGTGTTTCCATGGCAAACGTCCCTTCAGAGGAAAAAACATACGACGCAATCATAGTGGGCGCGGGCCCGTCGGGCTGCTCCTGCGCGCTCTTCCTTGCCAATGCGGGGAGGGACGTGCTGCTTGTTGACAAAGTTGCGTCATTCCCGCGCGAGAAGGTGTGCGGCGACGCGTTTTCCGGAAAATCCATTGGCGTGGCGCGCGAGCTTGGATTGCTTGGCGGGCTGGAGAAGAAGCCGCACGGCATTGTGAGGGGCCTGTCGCTCATCGCCCCGAACGGGAAGCATGTGTCGGTGCCGTTCCCGAATGCTGAGGGCGTGCCGTTTGCGGGATACACCGTGGCGCGCGTGGATACCGACGATGTGCTCTTCCGCGCAGCCGGGGCGCACCCGGGGATTTCCGTTTTGCTTGGTTTTGCACCGGACGGGCTGCTGAAGGAGGGGGAAGCGGTGTGCGGCATTTCTGGCACGCGCGCATCCGACAAGGCAAAGATGAAATTCAGGTCCCGCGTGGTGGTGGGCGCCGACGGCGCGGCATCTGCCGTGTCAAGGCTGCTCGGGCTGCCCAATCCCCCGGTGGAGCATGTCTATTCCGGCGTGAGGGGCTATTACACGGGAGTGGAAGGGCTGACCGAGAACATCGAGCTTTTCTTCATTGACGGGGTGCTGCCCGGCTACCTTTGGATTTTCCCGATGGCGAACGGCATGGCGAATGTCGGCCTGGGGATACTTTCCTCCGACCTGAACAAGGGGAGGAAGCACCCGAACGCCATGCTTGCGGATGCGATTGCGAAGAACGCGTCCATTGCGCCGCGCTTCAGGAACGCCTTGCTTTCCGGAAGGATGGGCGGATGGGCAATCCCGCTTGGCTCGTACAGGAAGAAGTGCTTTGGCGATGGCTGGGCACTCGTCGGAGATGCCGCATCGCTCGTTGACCCGTTTTCAGGGGAAGGCGTGGGCAACGCGCTGTGCTCGGGCAAGTATGCCGCGGTGGCGATTGGCGAGGCGATTGGGAAAATGCCGGGGAGCGCGCCACTGCCTGCCGAATCGCTTGCCAAATACGGGAAGCTGCTTGACGAATACCTTTACCCCGAGATGGTGGATTCCTACCGCCTGCAGAAGGCATGCCGGTTCCGCTTCCTGCTGAACCTGTTCATAGGGAAAGCCGCGGACAAGCCAGAGGCGCGGCAGATGCTGGTCAACATGATAAATTCAGACGAGGAAAAGAAGAAGGCGCAGTCGCCGCTGTTCTATCTGAAGCTTCTTTTGCCATAAGGGGGCAGCTAGAGCCCTTCCACGAACACTTCGGCCTCCGCGTTCTCGTCGATGGCGAACGGGATGTCGAGCTTCACGCGCAGCTTCCAGATGTAGATTGCGTTGTCGTGCCCGAACTCGCGGCTTGTGGGCGCGGCGTTTGCAGGGAGCGTGAATTGCACCGTGAAGGTTTCATCCCCTGAAAAAGTGCGCTTGCCGCAGACCTGCTTTTCCTGCTCGAACGCCGTGCTGCCGCGCTCTTCGGTCTTCGTCTCCATGTGCGAGGAGTATGGCTGCCCCATTTCGCGGTCGCGGTCATAGTCGTACCTGTCCAGCACCACGGTGGTCTTGACCATCTTGCGCGCGGAGCATGCGAGGGCGGCGGACAACCCGCGCGCCTCCAATGGCTTTTGCTGGCGCACGCTGATGGTGGCGGATATCGTGTCGCCGGCGGAATATGACGCGCGGTCGAGGGATACAGAAAGCATGCAATGCCTCGGAAGGGAAATCAGGGATTTTCCACTTCAACGTCGCCGTTCACCGTGACCTGGCACGCGAGGCGCTGGTTCGGCTTGGCGCCAAAGCCCTCCAGCGTAGCCTTCTCGTTCTCCGTCGGCGGCGTGAGATTTTCCATGCCTTTCACCACTGTGACCAGGCAGGAGACGCAGACGCCGGCCTTGCATGAGAACGGTATGGATGCGCCGTTGTCCTCTGCAACCTGGGTAAGGGGAGTGCCAGCAGGCACCTCCACTGTTTTCCCGTCTGATTTGAATGTTACTTTTGGCATGGTATCCCTCGTTGGGAAGTTTGCAGATAGAGTTTAAAAAAGTGCTTAGGCGCTTTTTCGGGGTTTGCGGGAGCGAAGCGATGCGCACGTAATAAAAATGGGAACGGCGTAATGGCTGGCGGTGAACATTATGCCGTCCAACCTCCCATCCAGCTTTTCGCGCGGAAGCCCGAAGCCATATACCCCGCCGTCCGAGAGGGCAACGCCCCCGGCAGTGCCGCAAGCCGCGCCGCAGGGAGGCGCAAGCAGCATCACGATGGTCGTGGCGGTGGTGGCGCTTGCGCTGGCGCTCCTGAGCGTGTACGGGACGTATTTCATGGAAAAGCCGCTCTCGCCTTCGCAGAAGGCGCAGCTGATGGGCATTGCCGACGACTTGAGGGCGCTGCAGGACAGGGACATCATGATGACCGCGCCGGTTTCCACCACCATAACCCTGAACAGGAGCTACCCCATAAAGGACCTGTTCCCGGCAAAGTTCGATATCCCGCTTTCATTCATGATACCGATTGACACCCAGCTCGTGGGGCTTTCATCTACGGGCCAGCCGGTCCAGTTCCGCGTGCAGGAGGAAGTGCCCATCGAGGCGACAATCCCGATTTCGAGCGCCGAGGCATTCGGGAACGGCACGATACGGATACAAAAGGAGCTTCCTGTCGAGGCAAAGTTCACCTCGGCGATAAAGATACGCGCGGCGTACGGGCAGGACCTGAACAACATAATAGACAAGCTGGAAGCCGTTGCAGGCAACTAGAGGGAGGTTATTTTTGCGACCCCCCGGGAGCCGTCCCACTCTTTTTCCATTTCCCTTATTTTCAGGGCTTTTGCGAAGAAAGGCGCGCCGCACACGAATGTTTCGCCCTCGCCCCCTTCGAGGTGCGGGCTTACCGGCGGCTTCATGCGCTTGAGGCGCGATACGAACTTTGCGTCGAAGCGCGCGCCCAAGTCGCCATTCCCCAAGCCTTCGGCAGAGACCGCCACGACATAAGTTTCAAGATAGGCGCACTGCTCGGAAAGGAGGCTTTCGCCGGTGCGCCAGATGGGCGAGAATGAGCGGATGGACAGCTCGTGCGCAATCATGTCAACCCTCTGCTTCTGGTACTCGCTTTCTATTGCGCCCGTGGCAACGGCGTCAGCGCGCATCTGCCGCAGCGCCTCCTTTATCGCGCCAAGCTCGTCTTCCTCCCCCTTGCCGTCGGCTTCCACCGTTTTGAGGGGCATGCCCATTGCCTGCGCCTGTGCCGCGCACCATTCTATGTTGGGGTGGTGGAACATCTTCGAGTATTCCGCAGGCCGGATTGCAAGAAGGGAAACGTCCCAGCCCTGCTGCTGGCAAACGAATGCCGCGAAGACGGAATCTTTTCCGCCGGAAAATAGGACTGCGACTTTCATGGCTTGTGCTGAGGAGGGATAAAATAAAAATGGACTGGACGGGATTTCCACAACCCTCAAACCACCGTCGGGGGGATTTGGGGGCGCCGCACTAAGGGGGACGGCAAAAACCGCGAGGTTTTTGACGCGAAGTCATCGGCTTGCCGACGACAACAGAGCCCCCTTGGGGTGGCATTTGGACCCGTGGCCTCGTCGTTGCGAACGACGCGCTCTACCGCTGAGCTACCAGCCCATGTTGCAGGTGTGTGAATTGAAGAGTTTATAAAAGATGTGATAGGGAAGGCGGAAAAAGAAAAAGAAAATGCGCCCTTGTTGGGGAAGGGCGCCGGATTCAGTAAAAATAAAAAAAACTCAGATGTAGTTGAGCGCGTCCATTGTCAGCGCCTTGGGCTTTGCCTCGACGGGCGCGGTTGCGTATGGGTTGCGCACGCCGGTCACTATGGAGGTGACTGAAATGCCGTCGCCCATGCTCGGGTCGAGCCTTGCGCCTATCTTGACATCCGCGTTGGAATCGAAGCTGGCGGAGATTTTCTCGCCGATTTCGATGCCCTCGCCGAGCGTGAGGCCCGTGCCTCCGTTGATGTGGAGGAGCGCGCCCTTTGCGCCCTCGTAGGAAACGTCGAGGAGCGGGTGCTCCATCGTGTTCCTGACGACGTTCTCAATCCTGTCCGTGCCGTGCGCCTCGCCCATGGAGATGAGCGCGAAGCCGCCGTTCAGCATTACGGACTTCACGTCCGCAAAGTCAATGTTCATGAGCGACGGCAGCATTATCGTGTCGGCAATGCCCGTTATTGCCTTGCCGGTTATTGCGTCCGCAAGGTTGAATGCCTCGGAAATCGGCAGGTTGGGCACATAGTTCACCAGCCTGTCGTTCTCGAGCACTATGCAGGTGTCGGACTTCGCCATGAGGCGCTCAAGGCCCCATTTTGCCTTCTGCACGCGCGCGCGCTCAAGGCGGAAAGGTATTGAAACGACTGAAACGACGATTGCGCCCTCTTCCTTGGCAATTTCAGCGACGATTGGCGCCGCGCCCGTGCCCGTGCCGCCTCCCATCCCTGCGCATACGAAAACAAGCTCCTTCTGCCCGATTACCTCGCGGAGCTTTTCGCGGCTCATTTCCGCGCACTTTGCCGCGACTTCAGGGAAGCCGCCTGCGCCCAAGCCCCTCGTTACGGATGAGCCAATCAGCACCCTCTTGTGCGCCTGAACGACCTTGAGGTGAAGCTGGTCGGTGTTAACAGCAATAGTCTGCGCGCTTTTCACTCCGTTCTTCATCATCCTGTCGACCGTGTTGCAGCCTGCGCCGCCCACGCCGATTATCCCTATCCTGACGCCCTCATTGCTCATGAGCTCGTCCGCCTTTGATTCCCCAACCACGTTTTCGAACATATCCAACCCCCGCCTTGTTTGTTTGTCTCCATCGTTTTTGGACACGGCATCCGCTCGCTAAAAACCTACATTCACGAGGGAAACTGCACTGTCCATCTGATCGCCAACCGTAATTCGCATGGCATGTTTAAATAGATTTCTTTTTGCAGAACGCACGCGTTCGTAAATGGGAAATTCTACGGGGTGAAAAAGTCGCAGATGGCTTTTTCAGCAGCAGAGCGAGCGAAGCGAGCGCGGCTACAATGAAAAAGTTGCAGACAACTTTTTCAGCATTGGAATATAGAAATTCCAATACAATGAAAAATGCACGGATTGGCAGAGTTGGAAAAATGGGAAAACGCATTTTGGGAATAATTGGGAAAGAATCGAAAAGCGCCGAACGCTCGCGCTAAGATTTTAAAAAAAAACCAAAAGCGCGCAGGGGGGTTGGGTTCCCGCGCGCCGATGTTGTCCAAAGATAGTTTGTTATAGGTTGTCGGTTTGGTTGCGTTCAGCCGATTATCTCTATGTCGCCGTACGACACTTCCTTCTTCGGAGCGTCGTCGTTTCCGCCTGCGCCGAACACGTTCGCGCCCTTCACTCCGGTCACGATGGCAACTATTTCTATCTTGCCGTCGTAGCCTGGGATGAGCCTCGCTCCCCACTTGACGTTTGCCTGCGGGTCCATCTTGTCCGTGATGAGCTCTCCCGACTTAATGGCATCTCCAAGCGTGAGGTCTGCCCCTCCCGAGATGTGTATGAGCGCGCCTGTTGCGCCTTCGTAGTCGACATCCAGCAGCTTGTTCTTGAGCACCCCTTCCGCGGCTCCGCGGACCTTGTCGGTGCCCTTGCCCTCGCCGACAGCGATGAAGCCGACGCCGCCTCCCTGTACGATGGAGCGCACGTCCGCAAAGTCGATGTTGATGAGGGACGGCTGCGTGATTGTCCACACAAGCCCTCCGACCGCCTTTGAAAGGATTTCGTCCGCAACCGCAAACGCCTCGTTCATCGGCAGGTTCGGGACAATCTTCACCAGCCTGTTGTTGTCCACGACGATTACCGAGTCGGCGTACTTGCGGAGCTTGGCAATTCCCTCTTCGGCCTTCGTCCTCCTTGCCCTTTCAAGGTTGAACGGGTATGTCACCATGGCAATGACGATTGCGCCCTGTGCCTTTGCGACTTCCGCAATGACAGGCGCTGCGCCCGTGCCCGTGCCTCCTCCCATTCCTGCGCAGACAAAGACAAGGTGCGCGCCCTCGAGCTCTTTCTCGAGAAGCGGCCTGTCCATCTCCGCAGCCTTGGTGCCGGTGTCAGGATAGCCTCCTGCCCCGAGCCCCTTGGTGATGGTCTTGCCGATGAGGATTTTCTTAGCCTTCTCGTGTATCATGTTGAGGTGCTGCCTGTCGGTGTTTACCGCGACAAGTTCGCATCCCTTCACGCCCGAGCGGATAAGCCGGTTTATTGTGTTGTTTCCCGCTCCTCCTGCTCCTACTACGACTATCTTAATCTGGTCCGAGCCAAAAGATTCGGCTTGAGCTGGCTCTTGCTCTCCTAGGACTGACCTTACTAAGCTGTCCATACCTATCGCCTTGTGGGGCAATTCGCGGATTAGATTTAAATATACAATATGCGGGGGGAATTTTCCACGGCGTGGAAAAGCGCGCAAGGCAGGAAAAGCAGGAACCATGAAGCAGGGGAAAACGTGGAAAAATCGAAAAGCGCCGAACGCTCCCGCTAAGAGTTGGAAAATTTCCGCGCTCTTTTTCGCGGTGCGAAAAAGGCGCCCCTTTTTGCTGCGCAAAAAGTGGGCAGGAATTTTTCAGCATTGGCATGAGCAGCGCGAATGCTAATGAAATATAAAAAAACCAAAAGCGCGCAAGGAGGGTTGGGAGTTCCCCGCGCGCCGATGTTGTCCAAAGATAGTTCCAGTTTGGATGGCTGTCGGTGCTGAATCTAGCCAATTATCTCTATGTCGCTGTACGACACTTCCTTCTTTGGCTCGTCTTCGCTTCCGCCTGCGCCGAACACGTTCGCACCCTTCACTCCGGTCACGATGGCAACTATTTCCAGCTTGCCGTCGTAGCCTGGGATGAGCCTCGCTCCCCACTTGACGTTTGCCTGCGGGTCCATCTTCTCAGTGATGATTTCTCCCGCCTTGATGGCATCGCCCAGTGTGAGGTCCGCCCCTCCGGATATGTGGATGAGAGCGCCGTTTGCGCCTTCGTAGTCGACATCCAGCAGCTTGTTCTTGAGCACCCCTTCCGCGGCTCCGCGGACCTTGTCGGTGCCCTTGCCCTCGCCGACAGCGATGAAGCCGACGCCGCC